>Ga0105054_10004488_pt1 | contig 20804 bp, 7 predicted proteins | sample BON02_FD_78091 | JGI IMG/M metagenome (GOLD analysis project Ga0105054, IMG submission 78091) | Freshwater microbial communities from Lake Bonney liftoff mats and glacier meltwater in Antarctica - BON-02 (megahit assembly) | ecosystem: Environmental > Aquatic > Freshwater > Ice > Glacier...
CCCCATTCCCGCCCCCCCCAATTCAAAGCGAGCCCGCCACCGACGGCACCAACGACCACCTGGGCACGCCCGGCGGCGACTTTGCCGAGCTCGCCACCGCCATCTACACCTACTGCGAGGTGGCCGGCGTCGGCGACTGCGACGCCTCGCTCGTCAAGGCCGCGTTCCTCCTCTTCATGGGGAAGGTCGCGTCGAAATCGCGCCCCTTCTACCTGCACCAGTCCGAGACCAAGATCAACAAGATCCTCGACGCCCTGTACCCGGGGGGCACCGACGCGAACCCCAACCTGGACCGCCCGGCGTCGATGCCCGTCGTGGCGCCGTCGTCCCTGGCTCTGCGTGAGAAATGGTACAAGTTGCTGGTCGTCGGCAAGTACCAGGGCTGCGGCCACGTGCGCCTCATGCTCGATCAGCCGGCCGATTACGGGCTCGGCGCAGGGACCGTGGTCCCGGACCTGCTCCGGATCTTTTACGAGTACTGGTGGCCGACGCTGCTCGGCTCCAAGCAGCGCCAGAGGATCGAGTTTCCGATCCTCCAGGGCGAGCTCGAGGGCGACGCGGTCCTCGTCGTCGACGCGGCCGGCAAGACGGGCGCGTGCTCGCACAAGTCGCCCAGCGTCACGCACGCATGGTACGGTGGCCAGGCCTTTGTGTACAACGGCGCCGCCGTCGCGGACTTTCGCGCGGTCACCCTGACGAACCTGTTTGCCGAATTTGCCAAGATGCGCGGCGACAAGGAATTCGATGCGGCGAAGTATACCGCGGCGCTCCAAGCGCTGCAGACCCAGCAGCTCTTCGCCACGCTGACGTACCTCCCCCCGGCCAGCACCTGCCCGATTTTGACGGTCAGCTTTCAAAGTGACGAAGCATTCCCCCACCCTCGCGCCGTACGACCCCTAACCCCCCCCGCCATCCATGGCGTGGTCCTCTGACGCGCGTGCGCCCACAAACCTGCTTGCGATGCCGCCCGCGTCCCCTTCCCCCGCCCCCTTTCTTCCCCCCCCGCTGCCACGTCGCCTGTGCGCATGTCTCCTGGCCTTCTCCCGCTTAGCCCCTCACGAACTACTATACGGCGTTAGTGTAGCCCCACTAACGCGTGTCCTATTTCCGACGTTCCATTTTCTGACATTTTGGAACCGGGTGGTGAGGCGCAAAACCCCCCCGCCCCCAACCCCCCCCGCCGCGCTGCCACCCCCCCCGCCCGGCGCCCGAACAGCCGGTCGAAAGCGAGAGACACACAAAGCGGGCACGAGGAAACCCAAACCAATCTCGACGCACACCGGAAAGACCCGTATGACATTACTTAGCAGCCACCAAGCGAACATGGGTGTCTCGAGAGGGAAGAATACCATAATAAGAGTAAGACACGCAAGACGATAAACAAAGCATTGATGCTTTACGAAAAACTGCCTCGTCCCCCCAATCACGCGGCGGCCGCAGTGGCGGGGCCGAGCCACCCGATGCGCTCAAACAGCCACAGCGTCGCGACCAGCTGCGGCAGCAGCAGCACCACGCTGGCGACCATGGCCGACGCGATCGTCCCGAGCGCGCGGCGGGACGCGCCCGCGGCGCGCGCCACCGCAAACGACGTCTGCGCGACCGGCAGCAGCGACAGGCACACGCACGCGGCGCGCAGGTCCCTGCCCGGCACGCGCAGCAGCGCGCACACGAGCGCCATGGCGGTCGGCGCGAGGGTGGCGCGCAGCGCGAGGTAGACGGCAAGGCGCCGGGCGTCGCGCCGGGCGGCGGCGGCCCAGGCGGCGCCCTGCTGCCGCCGCCCGCCGGCGTCCGCGCGCAGCAGCAGCCGCCGCCGTTCTCGCCGCCGCGCCTGCTGATGCTGCTGCGAAAGTCGCTGGTGCGAAAGGCGGCCAGCGGGCGCCTCCGTGTCGTGCCTCCCGCCCCCGGCGTCATCGTCGTCATGGCTCGCGCGACCCCTGCCGCCGCCTCCCTTGCCGCCGCCCTCGTAACGACCGGCTCCTGCTTCCTTCCGCGCCGCCGCCCGCTCCTCCTCCTCGTCCTGCTCGTCGTCGTCGTCCTCCTCCTCCTCGTCGTCGTCCTCCTCCTCCCCCTCTTCGCAGTCGTCGTCGCCATCGTCGAAAGGCTCGACGTCGTCGTCACTGCTGCTATCGCCGCAGCTGCCGCTGGTCCCCTCGCTGCTGCTGCTGCCGCTGGCGCCCGAGCGACCGACGCCGAGGCCGCCGCCTCCGCCGCGCCCAACCTCGCCCCCGCCCCCGCCCGCTCCCCCCTCGACGCGCGCGCGCTGCTGCTGCTGCTGCCTCTGCCTCTGTCGCTGCTGCTGCTGGCGCAGCTGCTGCTGTCGCAGCTGCATCCACGCGCCCGTGGAGAACAGCGACACGGGGGCCGCGCAGCGCGCAAACCACCCGAGGAAGCCGTCGATCCAGGCGGCGGCGGCGGCGGCGGCGGCGGCGGCGGCGGCGGCGGCAGCGGGGGCGGCGGCTGCGTCGTCGTCGTCAACGACGGCGCCTGCGAGCGCCGGGTTGAGAATCCGCGGCGATCCCAAGAGCGACAGGACCACGGCGATCCCGGTGCACCACACTAATGGGTTGCGCGAGACGGCGACCAGCACCTGCGTCGTCGCCCCGACCAACGGAGCGGCGGCGGTGGCAGAGGTGGCCGGCGTAGGGGCCGAGCCGGCGCCGCCGCCGCCCTCCTCGGCCCCGGCCCTCCTCGCCTCTGCGCGCGCCGAGCGGTCCCAATAGTCGAGCGCGCGCTCCCTCATCAGGCCGCCAAGGGCCGCCGCGACCGGCGTGGTAGACTCCTCGATCTCCCCGCCGCCCTTGCCGCCGCCCTCGCCGTTGCCGCGGCCGCCGCGGCCGTGCCCGTTGTTGCCAGGCAACGGGGGGCGGGCGCCCGCCGGCGTCATCTCTGTCGCGGGCTGGTGCTGGTGCTGGTGCTGGTGCTGCTGCTGCTGGGGCTGCTGCTGCTGCTGCTGCGTTTGCGTCTGTGGCCGCCGCCGCCGGCCCTGATCCCCGCCAACCCCCCCCCGGCTCCCCGCGCGCGCCGCCGCCGCCCCGCCCCGCCGGCGCCCCCCGCCGTCGCGCCGCGCGCCCCCCCCCACCACCGGCGGCACCGCGCCCGCCGCGATCAGGGCCTGCGCCACGGGCAGCTGGAAGAAATACAGCGCCACCGTCGCCATGGGCCCGAGCGGCGCGTACTCGGCGCCCAGGGCCGAGGCCAGCACCACGGGGCCGAGCACGCCCGTGTTGTTGGTGGCGAGCACCAGGCAGTGCAGCGCCAGGCGGCGCGGGCGGAAGGAGAGGGACGCGGCGGCGGCGGCGGCGGCGGCGGCGGCGGCGGGGGGCGGCGCCCACGCCGCCGCGGCCGCGTCGGCCGCCGCGCCGCGCCGCCTGAGCAGCCGGGGCAGCAGGGAAGAGGGCGGCGTGGCGGTCGCGCGCCGCCACTCCCACAGGGCCGCCGCCGTGAACAGCAGCAGCGTCCAGACGGAAAAGGCGGCGAGCGCCGCCCACGCACCCGGGGCGCGCAGGTCGGCGCGGCAGGCGATGAGCCACAGCTGCAGGCAGGGCAGGCAGCAGCGGACCACAAACGCGTTGAGCGCGTCGACGGCCGCCGACGCCTCGCGCGGCTCGGCGCCCAGGAGGCCGAGCGCCGCGGCGGCCGCGCCAAAGCCGACGGACGCGAGCGTCTCGACGCCTAGTTGGGGGTTTTGTTGGGGGGTTTTGTTGGGGGCCTTGGGGTTGCGGGAGGGGGGGCGTGTTAGTTGCGCGGCGGGTGTGCGTGTGCACTGGGTCAAGCCCACAGGCGCAACGGGAAACAAAGCGAGGAGGAGGAGCAGGAGGAACGGCCGCGGCCGGAGACGACGGCAGAGCCCGACAAGACCGATGGAGCCCGGCCGTCGCCGCCGCGGCACGTTGGGCGGCGGCGGCATGTCCCACCCCGCGCGGGGCCCCGCCCATGGTGCCCCACCCGCAGGCACGACCACTTCATCCGACCCGCACATGAGCTCGGGGGGCGCGGGCCTGGCATTGGCTCGCCCCAAGGGCATGTTCGCCGGGACAAACGGGTGGGTCAAGAAGAGGAGAAACGCACCCGTCGTCACGATGCGGCCAAACTGGATCATGGCGCGCGGCAGTACATAAAGGCGTCACACGATTGTCGAACCCATGGCCGAGCGGCCGGACAACGCGCGCGAGCGCGAGCGTCGCGCGCCGTCGTTAGTCTGAGCGCGCGCGACGCGCGTCGGCGTAGGAACGGCGGCGGCGAGAGGCGCACGTCGTTTGCTCCCTTTGCGTATTGCTCGGCTGATGTTGGCCTGCGTGTGTGTGTTATTGGGGGGTTAGATGCCGAGTCTCGTAGCGTGTGTGATGTGATTGTCGCTGTGATGGATGGATGAAGGCCGGCTACGGGGGAGGCGGCAGCAAAACGGGCGACAGTGGCCCCCGCCTTCCTCCTCCTCCTCCTCCCCACCACCAGGCAAGAAAGACCCGCACGCAGATCCCCCTCCCCCACGCAATCCTCTTTTCAAGACGACGACAGACTACAAACATCGCGCTTAGCTTCAAGATTCAAATCGTCGCGAGCCGCGCGCACAGAGCATCGGCGGCCACCGCGACGGGAAACAAAGTCGCGCGGCGACGTGGACCCAAAAAGTCAAACGACGGCGGCACGAGGAAAACGCGCGGCACAAAAATAGAAGCTCGCCCTCCTCGATGAGCTCGTCCTACTTTGACACGCCGGGCCCGGCCTCGGCGCGCCGCGCGGGGCCATCCAGCGGCGGCGGCGGCGGCGTGGCGGCCTCGTCGCTGCGCTGGGCGACGGGCGCGGGCAGCAACGGCGCCGGCGACGGCGAAACGGCCGTGGCGGCGGCCGCGCGCGCACCGACGACGGCGACCGCGGCAGAGGCGGCCGACTTTCGCTTCTCGCCGCCGTCGCGCCGCGCGCCGGTCGACTGGCGCGCGTTGCTCCGCGGCGTCGACCCGGACGCCATCGCCGCGCGCGCCGACGTGGACGCGCTCGAGGCGGTGGTCGGCGCGCTCGCGTGGGGCGAGGCCCCGCCGTCGCTCGACGACGACAACCACCGCGGCAACGACGACGCGGCGTGGTGCGACGGCTGCGGCGGCGCGCTCGCCGCCGCCCGTTTGTCGCCACCATTGTCGCCACCGCCCTCGCAGCTGCCGCGCCCGCGCGTCGGCAACCACCACCACCATCAACACTACCACTGTTGCTGCGGCGCCCGCCCGGCCCTGGGCCTGCCGTCCGGCAAGGGGCGCGCCTTCATGCTGCCCAAAGCGTTCCGCCTCGCGCAGCTGGCGCTCGAGTACCTGCTCTACGCGCAGGGCGCGCTCTCGCGGCGCGGCGCGGCGCTCGAGCGCGCGGCGGCGGCGGCGGCCGGGCGCGCGTCGGCGCTGCACGCGCGTGCCGAGGCGGCGGTGGCGGCGGCGAACGCGTCGCGGCGGGAGGTGCGCCGGCTGAGGGCCGAGCGGTCGGCGCACCGCGCCGGGGAGCGCGCGGCGCTCGAGCGGGCCGCCGCGGCAGAGGCGGCGGCGACGGCGGCGGAAACGGCGGCGGCGGCGGCAGCGGCGGCGGCGGCCACGGCCACGGCAGATGCGCCGGCGGCCGCGTCCGCTTCGCTGGCCGCGATCCAGCAGCAGCAGCGCCAGCAGCAGCAGGTCCTGGAGCAGACCAGCTCGGCGGCCATGGCCGCCGCCGAGGCCGTGTCCCGGCTCAAGCTGGAGCTGGCCGAGATCGAGCAGAAGCACAAGCGGCGGCAGCGGCAGCGGGCGGAAGAACAGGAGGCGGCGGAGGCGGAACGCTGGCAGGACAAGCAGCAGCAGCAACAGCAGCAGCAGCAGGAGCGGCACCAACAAGAACATCATCATCATCAGCAGCAGCAGCAGCAGCAGCAGCAGCAGCAGCAGCAGCAGCAGCAGCAGCAGCAGCAGCAGCAGCAGCAGCAGCAGCACAGCGCCAAGTCCATGGTGGCGTCCGCCGTGCAGACCGAGATGGCCGCGCTCAAGCGGCGCCTGCGCGCCGAGCAGAGGCGCGCCGCGGCCGAGCGGCGCGAGCGCCGGCATCGCTGGCGGCGCGAGGCGGGCGGCGGCAAGGAGGGGACGGGGGCCGACTCGGGGTCGTGCAGTGGCGGCAGCAGCGCCAGCGGGGAGCCCGTCGTGTCCCACGCGCTGTTCGGCTACCGCGACCACGCCGCGAGGTTGCAGCACGCCGCAGCCTCGCCCCCTGCGCGGCATGCGCCGACGCAGGCAGCGGCTGCGGCGGCAGGAGCGGCGGGAGCGGCGGCGGCGCGCGTGGCCCACGCTGCGGCCGCTGCCGCTCCCGCAGCCGCCGCCGCCGCCGCCGCCCCTGCCGAGCCCGAGTGGCGCGCCGAGGCCAACGCGCTCAAGGCCCTGATGCTCGACCTGCAGGCCCGCGAGGCGGCGACCGCAGGGATGGTGGCCGCCGCCATGACCGCGGCCACGGCAAAGGCCGAGATGGCCGAGGGGGTGGCGGTGGCAAAGGTGGCAAAGGCGGCGGCGGCGACGGCGGCGGCGGCCGCGGCAACGGCCACGAGCGCGACGCCGCTCTCGTCGCCGCGCGTGGTTCTGCTGCCGCCGCCGCAGGTGCGCTCTGCGCTGTACGCGGCCGAGGCCGCAGCCCCTCCTCCTCCTTCTCAGCCAGCACCCGCGGTCTTTCCTCCCCGGCCGCGCTCCGAGTCGCCGCGCGCAGGCCTCCGCGCCGCGGCCTCGGCCGCCGCCTCTGCCGTCGCTGCGGCCTCTGCAGCGGCGTCGGCGGCAGCGGCGGCGTCGAGCGCGCGCCAGGACAGGGCAGGGGCCCGCCGGGGCGGGGCGGCCTACGACTTTTACGACGGCGGCGGCGAGGACGCCGAGGACGACGACGACGACGATGACGGCGAGGGCCCGAGCACCCAGCCCACGTTTACGGTCGCGGCGGCCGCCGCCGGCGCTTCTGCCGAGGCCGCCGCCGCCGCCGCCGACGCGGCCACGTCGGCCTTCTCGCCGCGCTCGCGCCAGACGACGGTGGTGGGCGCCGAGTTTGGCCGAATCGGTGGAGGGCGGGCCGCGATAGCCGCTGGCTTTGACGATCTCGACGGGGACATGTTCTCGGAGCCGCCCCCGAGCCCGCGCTCGGCCGCGTTCGCGGCTAGCGCCGCGGCGGCGGCGGCGGTGGCGGCGGCGGCGGCCGAGGCGGCGGCGGCCGCGGCCAGCGGCGGCGGCATGTTCGCGCGCCCTATGTCGCCTTCCCCCTCCTCCCCGTCCGTGCCGCCGCAGCAGCACCCCTCCTACTACAACGCATCAGCTACTGCAGCAACAGCTGCAGCAGCTGCAGGGGCGACGTCCAGCGCCCACTCCCACCCGCTCCTCTCCACGCCCGAGTTTGCCGCCGCCGCCGCCGTGCTGCGCTCGGCCGCCGCGGGCCTCGACGGCGGCTTTTCGGCGGCGCCGGGTGGCGGCGGCGCCGAGGCGGCGGCCGCCACGCTGCGCGACGACTGGGAGCGCCCCTTCCTGCTTAGCGACGCCGAGTCGGCCGACTTTGCGGCGGTCTTTCCCGGGCGGTTCTCGGGACTGGTCGCCAACCCCTCGGACGTCCAGGCCGCGCGCAGGCTGCACTTTCTGCTGTCGGCGCCCGCCGCGCACCTGGCCGCCGCTGGCGGCGTGGGCGGCTGGCGCCTGACGCCCGAGTCGGTCGCGGCGGCGGCAGAGGCGCCCGCGGCGGCGGGCCCGGCCGGTGCCGGCGGCTCCGAGAGGCCGGCGACGCTGCTGACCGCCCTCAACGCGCGCCTGGACGCGGCGTCGGCGACCCTGGGCGTCCACCCGGGCGGGAGGGGCCTGTCGGACGGGGAGTTTGCGGCCGCGTCGCGCGCGGCGGCGGCGCGCCGCGCGGCGGCCTTTGCGTCGCTGCCGGCCGAGCAGCGCGAGCGCGCCGAGGCGCTGCGCCTGGGTCTGGTGCTGCACGTGTATCGCGCGGGACAGCAGACGGCGGATATCGCGGGCTCGGCGGAGCAGCATCAGCAGCAGCAGCAGCAGCAGCGGGGCGGTGGCGGCGGCGGCGGGCCGCCCCTCCCGCCGACGCTCTGGTCCCTCCGCAGCGGCGGCGGCGGCGCCGGGGGCGACCGGCTGCGCTCGCTCGTGCCCGCGCCGCGGGCCGACCCCGCCCGCCCGTGGACGACCGCCGCTGCAGACATGTTCGGCAGCCGCGCCGTCTCTCCGTACAACCCGCCGCGCTCGCCGTCGCCCGACCGCGGCCACCACCAGCAGCAGCAGCGGCAGCAGGGCGACCGCTCGCCGCGGGCCGCGCCGCCGCCGCCGCCGCCGCCCGGCGCCGCGCTGCTCGGGCCGCTGCAGTCTGCGCTGCTGATCCAGCGGCTGGAGCACGACTTCTTCGCGGTGCAGCAGGGCGGGTCGGCGGAGGAGTTGCGGGCGTAGTCGATGCCTGTTTGGCCGAGTGTTTCCATGGGATCAATCGCTGGGCGGGCGGGGCGCCGGCGGGACTGACGTTTTCTCTTTTTTTTTTTCTTCGCTGCGTTTTGTCCTCGACGCGGCGACATAATTGGTTTTTTCCGTTAGCGACAAGGCTAAGACGTTCTAGCTCCAAGACCCCCCCCCTATTTGCTTACTATCCTCGAGTCAGCCACAACGCTCCCCTCTCACCTGCCGCCGGCCCAGTCCTGCGACCCGACCGCGCCCCCGTCAAACTCGTCCTCCTGCTCCCCCACCTCCTGCTCCTCCTCCTCGGCAAAGCTCGCCGACGCGGCGGGGCTGCGCGCGCCCGCGCCCGCCGGCGTCGCGCCCCCGCTCGCGCTGCTGCTGTTGGCGCTGTAGTAGGCGTTCGGGAGGCCGAGGAACCACTTGAGGCGCTCGATGCCTGGCGAGAAGGCGGAGCCGGGCGGCCGAGACAGGCGAGAGGGCGGGGGCCGGCCGCCCAGCGCCGCCGCCGCCGCCTCTGCCAGCGCGTTGGCCTCGCCGCGCCGGCCGGCCGCGGCGTTTGCCGCAAGCGCGCGCTCCTCGTCCTCCCTGCGCCGCAGGTAACCGGCCACGGCCGCGGCGTCGGCCGGGTGGCCCGTCAGCTCGAGCGCCCGGACCACCTGCGCCGCGCCCCTCAAGTCCCCGCACGCGAAGCAGCACGCCGCCGCGTCGAGCGCCGCGCGCCGCGGAGGCGCCACGCCGAGCGCGGCCAGCCGCCGCACGGCGGCCAGCGCGCGCGCGGCGTCGCCGCGTTTGCGGTAGGCGGACACGAGCGCCGTGAAGCCCTCGACGGGCGGCGGGGCGCGGCGGCAGGCGGCGGCGTCGACGCCGCGCTCGAGGGCGGCGGCGGCCTCCTCGAGGCGGCCCGCGCGCGCGAGCACGTGCGTGAGGGCGGCCCAGGCGGTGGGGTCGATCGACGCGGAGGACGAAGGGGGGGGCGGCGGCGGGGGAGGGGCGGAGGCGGCACCGGTACCGCCAGCACCGGCGGCGGCGGCGGCGGCGGCGGCGGCGAGGCGCGGGTCGTCGCCGCCGTCGGGCCCCCCCTCGCCGACGATGTGCTCGAAGAAGAAGGCGACGGCGCGGTCGACGTCGCCGGCGTCGGCCAAGGCGCGCATGGCGCACGTGAGCGCGACGACGTCGGGGCGGACGCCGTCCGCGAGCATCACCCGCAGCAGCGCGGCGGCGGCGGCAGAGGCGGCCGTGGCAGCGGCGGCGCGCGTCGGCGGCGGCGGCGGCGCCTGCGCCTGCGCCTGCGCCTGCGCCGTTTCAGTCGCCTGCGGCTGAGGCCTGCGGGCGGGCTCGAGGGCGAGCGCCGCCTCGAGGGCCCCGACGGCGGCGGCGGTGGCGTAGGAAGACGCCTGCTCCGCCAAAGGCCTCCCCTCGTTGTCGTCGTCGTCGCTGCCGCTGCCGCTGCCACTGCCGCTCTCGCCGGCGCCGCCAGCACCTCCGACCCGCTCCAAAGGGGACGTCGGCGCGGGGCGGGGCAGCAGCGCCGACATCACGGTGGTGTAGGTGTCGGCCGCGGGCTCGATGCCGTTGGCGGCCATCCGCGCCAGCAGGGCGGCCACGTCGGCGGCGGCGGCGTCGACCGCCGCCGCCGCGCGCGCCTCTGCCGCGGCGGCCCATGCGACGGCCTCGGCCAGCAGCAAGGAGGAGGAGGAGGACGAGGAGGAGAAGGGGGGGGGAGGCGGGCCGCGCGCGCCCCACCGGCGGGGGAGCATCTGGGCGTCGGCAGTGCCTGCCATCAGAGGAGACGACGACGACGACGCGTCGCCCAAAGGCTCGCGGGCGTCGCTGGCGAGCGCGGCTGCTGTTGCTGCTGCCGCTGCTGCTGCAGCTGCTGCTGCCTCATCGGCCGCGGCCGTCGCCACCGCCCGCCGGCCCTCGGCCCGAGCCGTCGCCGCTAGTGCCGACGCGAGGCGCCTCGACAGCGCCTTGGCGAGCGCGTTGTAGCAGGCGCGCGTCGGGCGTGGGACACGAGAAGACAAAGGGGCCGTGGAGGAAGACGCCTCTTGGTTTCGGTCCAAAAGGGCCGTCGCCGCCGCTAGCGCCAGCGCTGACGCCGCCGACGCCGCCGACGACGCCGACGACGCCCCGCCCTCCTTGTCCGCGCCCGGCGCCGCCGCCGACGCGGGCGCCGCCCCTTCCATCTCGCGCAGCAGCCGGTCCGCCTCGATCACGTCCCCGGCCTCGACGGCCGCGTCGATCGCGACGCCGTACGTGACGGCCGTGGGCGCGACGCCGGCGGCGCGCATCTCGGCCCACAGGCCGCGCACGGCGGCGGCGGCGGCGGCGGCAGACGGCTCGGGCAGCACGGGCACCGGCGGTGGCCAGGGGCCGTCGGCGTCGCCGTCGCCATCCTCGCTGCCCTCGCTGGCGCGCGCGCGGCGCGCGGCCGACCGGGCCTCGGCCGCCGCGGAAGAGGAGGCGCGCGCGCCCCATCCGCCGTGGCGCACGACGGCGCGCATCAGCGTCGTCCAACCGACCACGTCAAAGGGCAGAGGGCCACCGCCGCCGCCGCCGCCGCGGCCGCCGCCGCCGCCGCTCATCCTCGCGCGCTCGACCTCGGCCCTCGCCCGCGCGGGCGGCTCGCCCGCCTCCACGAGCACGAGGAGCAGGGTGTTGTGCGTGACGTCGTCGGCGGGGACGCCCAGCCGCCGCATCGCTGCGTACAGCCTCCGCGCGCCGCCCGCGGCCGCCCTGGCCGCCGCGCCGCCGCTCCCGCTGCCGTCATCGCCGCCGCCCCCGCCACCGCCGCCGCCAGCCGCGCCGTTGCCCAGAGCCGCCCGGCCGCCCGACCCGTCGGCCGCCGCCGCGGCCAGCGCCTCGGCCTCGCGCGCCGCCGCCAGGCGCGCGACGCCCTCGCGCCCTGACCACCGCCCGCGCCCGCCGCCGCGCGCCGCGCGCGCCGCCGCCGCCGCCTGGCGCGCGTGCGACCGCAGCAGCACGTTGTAGCCGGCCGTGAGGTGGGCGGGCGCGGCGCCCGCGCCGACGCGTAGGGGCTCGAGGAGGGCGGCGGCCTCGTTGGGGCGGCCCGCGGCCACGCAGGCCGACATGCCGACAAGGAGCGCGGGCGCGTCGAGCGAGCGCGGCAGCGGCGCCTCTTGCTGCTGCTGCTGCTGTTTTTGCTGATGCTGCTGCTGTTTTTGCTGCTGCTGCTGCTGCTCCTGCTGCTGCTTTTGCTTTTGCTGCTGCTGCTGCTGCTCTCTCTGCAACGACGACGACCGTGACGCCGGCTGCAGCTGCTGCTGCTGCTGCTGCTGCTGTCCCTGCCGCTGCCGACGCTCCGCCGCGCCCTTGCGCTCGCGCTCGCGCGCGCGCGCCGACGCCTCCCCCGCGCGTTCGTCCTCCAGCAGCGACCGCCACGCCGCGTACGCGGCCTCGGCGCCCGAGCCGTCGCGCCGAGGCCCCGCGCGCAGCAGCGCGGCCACCAGCGACGTGCGCAGCGGCACCGAGGGCCGCGGCCACAGCGGGTGCGCCTCCAGCTGCGCGCGGTACAGGCGCGCGACCTGCTCGGGGCCCTGGCCGCCGTGGCGCCCGGCCGCGCGCAGGAGGGCGTGGTAGGTCGGGACGGGCAGGCGCAAGAAGCGCAAGGCTGGGGGCCGGCGGCCCTTGGCGCTGGCGGCGGCGGTATTGGTGGCGGTGTCGGTGGTGGTGGTGCCGCTGCCGCTGCCCCCCTGGCCGGCGTCCTCGTCCACTCGCCGCCGCTGCCGCTCCTCTTGCTCCGCGTCTTCTCCGCCTCCAAACGCGGCGCCGTCGTCATGACCATACTCATCAGGCGGCGGGTGCGCCATCTGGAAAAGGCGCATCGCCAGGCCAAAGCCGGCGGCCGAGCCGCCCGCCGTCCTGTGGGCGGCCGGCGTCGGCCCCGCTTCTCGCTGACGCCTCCGCTGCTGCTGCCGCTGCTGCTGCTGCTGCTGCTGGTCGGGCGCGAGCGCCTTGCCGGACAGGGCGGCGGCCAGGTCGCGCACGTCGTCCCCGCAGAGCTGCCGCAAAATCAGCCCCAGCGCAGGCGCCAGGTCGGACGAGGACGGGGCGGCAGCCAAGGCGCCGCGCCGGCGCTCGGGCGCGCCGCCGCCGCCGCTGATGGCGCCGCCTTGCCTCTGCCGCACGCGCCAGAGCGCCAGGGCCTTCTCCGCCCGCTCGACCGCCTCGGCCAGGCGTCCGTCCGCCAGCAGGCCCGCGACGCCCGTGCGGTCGGAGCGGTCGTCCGGGTCGCGCATGAGCGCCGCGAGCGAGTAGGGGAGCGGCGGCGGCGGCGGCGGCGGCGGCGGCGGCGGCGAGGGCGCCCCCTGGCCCCGCTGGCCCTGCTGCCGGCCGGGCAACTGCTTGGGTTGCTGCGGGGTGGATTGCTCGTCGCCTCTCCGCCGCCTGCGCTGATGATCCTGCGCCTGCTCCTGCTGTGGCGGCTGCTGCTGCTGCTGATCACGCACACGGCGCATCGAGGACGCTCCTGCGTCCCCGGCCGCCAGCGCCGCCGCTGCCCCGCCCGTCCCGCTGCCGCTGCCGCCTCTCGCTGCATTCGCCGCGCGCTGCCGGGACGACGACGACCGCACGCGGCCGGTGGCGGCCATCGCGGCTCGCCTCGAGGGCGGCTGCTGATCGAGCAAAGGCACCGGTCGACTGCGGCCCACAGGCCACGCGCCGGCCAATGCCGGCGCGGCGGCGGCCCGCATGAAGGCTGCAGGCGCGCCTCTCACCCGCCGTGGACGGCCATGGGCGCCTCCTCCTCCTTGCGCTTTTGGTCCCGCCGGCCCCGCAAACAAAAGGGGGGAGAGAGGGCAGTGGTGCCACAACAGTGGTTTACTGAGGTGCTGCGGACCGATGCGATGGCGCTGTTCCCGCGATTGAGCTTGGGCCCGCCTTGCGCGTTTGCCTGCCGCAAATTTGCTGGAAAGCTGTGTGGCCTGGAGGAGGGGGGCAGGACAATCTCCGTCGGTCGATTGGGTGGGCTGGGTCGTCCGGATGGCGGCTGTGTGTGCGTTATTGCGCTGCCACGGCGAGAGGAGGGCGGACCGTTTGACTTTGCGCTGCAGCGGCGACGACACCGCTCGCACGCCCACTCTTTGCCGCCACCCGCCTCGAGACGCCCCGCCGCGCTTTGCCTCCGTTGCGGCGGCGGCGGCGGCGGCATCGGCGGCGGCGGCGGCGACGACAGCAGCGATATCCCCGAGGCCGCGTGGCCGGCGTCGCCCAGCCGCATGCGCCGGCTGTCGCTGTCGACGTCGACGCCGCGCGCGGCCATGGCCGCGGGCGGGGCCAGCGGCAGCGGCAGCGGCGGCGCGGCCGGCAACCCGCCGCCGGCGCTCGAGGGGGCGGTTTGGCCGCCGTCGTTCGAGGAGGAGGGCGCCGGCGGCGGCGCCGCCGCCGGCGGGGGCAAGGGCGCGAGCGGCAGCGGCGGCGGCAGCGGCGGCGGCGCAGGCGCTCGCGGCGCTGCGGCGAGTGAAGCAGAATCGCTGCCTTGTTTTTCCGGCACAGCAAGAACGTGGGCAAGAACGCCTTCTTGCACACAAGGCGACCCCCTGCCGCCCTACTCGTTCACCCCAAACACCGCCTGGTCCCCCAGCTCCTGCCCGGCCAGCCCCTCCCGCAGCGCCCGCTCGAAGAAGGCCTCGAGCGTGTCGCCGCCGTAGCTCGGCGTCAGGTCGGCGCGGTAGCGGCCGGCCGCCTCGCCCTGTTGGCCGCCCCCCTCCCCCCCGGCGCCCCCACCCTCTGTGCCCTCAGCATCGGCGTCCCACACGAGCATGCTCTCGGTCGCGTAGTAGCGCCCGATGCGCCCAAACTCCGCCGCATCCTCCAGGCTGGGGAACGCGCGCGCGAGCAGGTCGAGCAGGCCGATGATGCCGTCCATCAGCGCCAGCGGCACGGGGAAGTAGTTGGGCTTGACGCGCGCGAGCCGGAACAGCGCGCCGGCCTGGTCGCGCGCCGTCATGGCGGCGCCCGGGCCGCCGACGGGCAGCACGGCGTTGAGCGTCCCCTGCGGCGCGCCCTCGGACGGCGCGCTCGTCGGGCGCACGCAGTCGGCGATGAAGGACGCCAGGTCGCGCTCGCTGATGGGCTTGCACGCCGCCAGCGTCCCGTCGCCGAACATCACGTAGGGCTTGCCGTCGCGCACGAGCGCCACCTGCCCCGCAAGCGACTTGAAAAAGGCCGTCGGCCGCACGACGGAGAACGAGACCGGCCGCCGGCCGCCGTTGCCGTTGCCGCTGCCGTCGCCGTCTTTGCCGCTGCCGTTGCCGCCGCTGCCGCTGCTGCTGCCGCTGTTGTTGCTGCTGGTGCTGCCGCTGCTGCTGCCGCCGGTCGCCATCGCGGCCAGCCCGCGCTCGAGCGCCAGCTTGGCGCGCTGGAACTCGAGGAGCGGCCGCTGCACGCATATGGCCGACAGCAAGACGAGGTGCTGGGCGCCGCCCTGCGCGCCCGCGTCAAACACGTTCTTGCTCGCGTCGTGGTCCACGCGCCAAGAGTCCTTCTTGCCGCCCGTGCGCGACGCGAGGCAGCTGACCACCACGTCGGGCGGGAGGCCGCCGGGCAGGCCGCCGCCGGCCACCAGCCGCAGGGTCGCCTCGCGGTCCGTCGGGTCGCCAAAGACGACGGCGGCGCCGGCGAGCTCGCGCTCGACGTCCGCGCGGCCCATCTTGCCTTTGACGCCCGCCGACTCGCGCGACAGGGCGGTGACCTGGTAGCCGCGGGCGACGAGCTCTTTCACCACGTACTTGCCGATGTAGCCCGTGGGGCCGGCGACGAGCACGCGCACCTGGTCGTTGGGCCGCGAGAGGTAGGCCGGCGGCGCGCCGGGCAGCGGGGGCGGCGCGGGCGCGGGCGCGACGGGCGGGCGGACGGCGGCGGCCGGCGGGCGGGCGGCGGCGCCGCGGGCAGGTTTGTGAGCAGGGGGTGCGCCAAGGGCCGGGGAGGGGCGGTGGCGCGTGGCGCTAGCGCCGGACGAGGGACGGGCGGGCGGGCGGGCCTGTTTTATTTTTGTTATGGTTGGGGTTGCGCACGCGCAGAGAGACGGGTCGGGCGAGCGATATTGAGCGAGCGACGGCGCGAGATCGTTCGGCTCTGGCGCCCGCCCGTTGAGCGGCCAGTGGTGCGGCGCGGCGCCTTGGAAACGAGATCCTTGATACTGCCGTTGCCGACTGTGAATCGGGGCGACGAAGTCATCGTACAGCCTCGGCGCGCGACACGAACGACGAAGAAATCTCACCACCATCATCGCGCAGGGGCGCTGCGCGCGAGCCGCGCCGGCGCGCGCCGCGCCGGTCGTGCTGCTGCGAATATTGAGCATCGCGACGTGCCCGATATCCGGTGCAATCGAGTGCTTGGTTGGCGAAGCAGAGGCGTTGAGATTTTTTCAGTGATGGAATCGTGGTGCTCGCGCGCACGCGCTCTTCCTCTTGTCGATGAGGGGGCGGCTCACAGGTCAAGAAGAATGCGACGCGTCGAGACGAATTGAATGTTGCACTGGTGTGCGCTCATGTCACCACTCGAGCTTTGTGCCGCCGCCGCTCGGCGCCGGCGCGAGGAGGGGCCGCCGCTCGCGCCGCGCCGCGCCGTCATGAGCAGCGGCGCACGCGCCCCCGAAATACCCGACGCCTCGACCGCCACCGCTGCCGCAGCACGACAGCCCACCCAACAAGCCGATCGCCAGCATCGGCGCGGGCAGGCCGCCGGGAAGCAGCAGGGCCGGCCAAGCCGCATCTTGCCGCCGCCGGCCCTGCGTGTCGCCCCGCGCCGCCGCCGTCAGCGCCGCCCCCGCGGCCGCCACCGCCGCCGCCACCGCGCCCGCCACGCCCCTGTCGTGCGGCTGCGACCATTGCTGCTGCTGCCGCTGCTGCTGCTGCTGCTGCTGCTGCGTCGCGGCGCTGCCACCGTTACCGCCCTGGCGCCGCAGCGCCGCCGCGTGCGCGACGCCCCGCGACGACGACAACGGCGGCGCCGGCGCCCCTTGGCCCCCTCCTCCTGCCCGCCGCCGCCCCCCCGCCTCTGCCTCCCCCTCGCCGCCCGCCGCCGCCGCCGACGGCGACGCCTCCCCCTCGCCCCCTGCCCCACCGCCCGCCGCCGCCCCCCCAAAGTCAAGCACGTACGACAGCAGCCCGATGCCCGCGCACGACTGCGCCGCCGCCGCGGCGCCCCCGCCCCACCCCATCGCCAGGCCCGTTGCACACCCGGCCGCGCCGCGGCTCAGGCCGTCGTCGGCGAGGCGCGCGCGGCTGACGAGGCAGTGCGCGAGCGCGTAGACGCCCGAGACCAGGGCCAGGTGGCGGGCCGACTTGAGGCCGTCCAGGTGCACGAGCGGCCAGCTGCGCGCGCGGTGGCGCCACACGGCCGGCACGGCGCCGAGGGCGTACCCGAGCACGGCGGTGGCGGCGGCCGAGCCGGCCGCCTTGAGGCTGCAGGGCTGGTCGCCGGCGGGCAGCAGGAGCATCTGCTGGCGCAGGAGGCGCGTGCGGCGGTCGTCGTCGGTCTCCTCCTCTCCCGCCGCCGCCGCGCCCTCGTCGCCGGAGGCGGAGGAGGGCGGGCCGACGAGCATGCGGTGGGGGGCAAACGTGGCGCTCGGGTCGTGATCGTCGGCGTCGGCGGCGTTGGCGGCGTCGTTGGCGGCTTCTGCGGCGCGCGCGGCGTCGCGGCGCTCGCGGCGGCCCCGGTAGCCGCGCGTCGGGTCGACGCCGTCGTCCCCGCCCTCGCTGTGGAGCGGGCGGCGGTTGCCCGCCGTCATGATGGGAGGAAGGAGAGAGCGAGGGGGCGTTGTGTTTTTTGCGGAACGACTGGGGCGAGGTGCTTTGGTTTTGGCGGATGCCCGTGGCGAGATAATCTCGGCGGGGCGGATGATCTCGACGTTGGTTGGGTTGATTGTGGCGTTGGTTGCGCCGTGCGTGCGGGTCGTACTATGAGAGGGGGGTCCACGAGCCAAAGCTAGGAGCGAGGAGGACTAAAAATGAACAGTTTTGGCCCCAGCCTTTCCTTCCCCTCTTCCGCGCTCTCTCCCCGCGCTCCTCATCCCTCCGATCCACTTCCAGTCCTCGTCACGGCATATCGAACGCGACAACAACGAAGGCACACACGACCCTTCCAATCACCCCTACCAACTGCACTCTATCGGAGAGATGACGATTAAAGAAGCAGTTGTTGAGACAGAATAAGTTCGCACCCAAACGCGCACAACGCAACATGGACGCCCGCGACCTGGGCCAGCGCGCTCGCACGTACGCCCAGCGCGGCGTCTCCCTCGCCGCCGCCCTGCCCATGCTGACCCGGCTCCTGACCATCGCCGTCCTGGCGCCCCCGCTGGTCGAAACGTTCGCCCTCGGATACGGCGCGGCGTCGCGCCGCCATCTGCTCGCGCGCGTGTGCCTGTCGCCGTCGGCGGCGCTCGGCCGCCTGCAGCTGTGGCGGCTGCTAAGCTACCCGCTCTTCCACCCGGGCGGGCTGCTGCACGTGCTCGTCAACCTGGTTGCGTTCGTGCCTTTGTGCGGCGCGCTCGAGCGCCGCGCGGGCACGATCCGCGCGGCCGCAACGCTCACGGCCGCGGGCGCCTGCCAGGCGGCGCTGTACCTGCTGGCCTCGGCGGCGCTGGCCGCCGTGCGGGGGGGCGGGGGGGGCGGGCGGCGGGCGGCGCGCGCGCACTGCGCCGCGGGGCTGGGGGGCCACGTGTTTGCGCTGCTGGCGCTCGAGTTCCACGCGGCGGGCGGGCGCGGCCGCGTGCGGCCGCTCGGCTGGGGCGGGGCGGGGGTGCGCCAGGGCGCGTCGGCCGCGTCCGGCGGCGGCGGCCTCGGCCTCGGCGTTGGCGGGGCGCCGAGGCAGCCCCTGGCCGTCGCCGCCTACCCCTGGCTGCTGCTCGCGCTCGTGCACCTCGCGTTCCCGCGCTCGTCCGTCGCGCTGCACGTGGCCGGCCTACTCTCGGGCGAGGCACTGGCCCGCGGCTATTTCTCCCCGCTGCTGGCGGCGGCGGGGCTGGGGGACGCGGCGCTGGCGCGGCTCGAGGCGCCCGGGGCGGCCGCGCGGGCGTCGGGTGGGGGCGCGGGGGGGGCGAGGGCGGGCGGGGACAAGGGCGACAAGGGCAGCGGCAGCGGCGACGACGAGGGCGGGAGCGGCGGCGGCGATGGCGGCGGCAACGGCGTCGGCAATGGCGGCGGCGCGGCCTCACCGGGCGGCGCGGGCGGCGGCGGCGGCCCGAGCGTGATGTGGCTGCGCGGCGCGCTCGCGTCCGCCGTCGCGTCCGCGCCCCCTGCCCTGCAGCCGGTGCTCCAGGCCGCGCAGCCCCACGCCTACCGCGCCATCGGCGCCGCGGCGCTGTCCCTCACGGCCGCCGCGCGCTGGCTCGGCGCGCTGCCGCCCGGCCTTGTCGCGCTGCTGCGCGACTCGGGGTGCGGGTACGCGTGCGCGCCCCCCTCTTCCGCGCCCGCCGCCGCGGGCTGGCGCCCGCTGCCTCCCTCGTCCTCGTCGGCCGGAGGGGGAGGGGGCGCGCTGCCGGGCTCGGCGTCAGTCCCTCGCCTGCCGGCGGCGGCCGCGCCGTCGCTCTGCGCGCCGCCGCCGCCGCCGCTCGAGGGCGTCGTCGCGGCGGGCGCGTCGAGCGCGTTTGCCCTTGCCGCGGCCGCGCTGGCGTCGGCGGCGGCGGCGGCCGGGCTGCCCGGCTGTCTCGCGGCCTTGGGCCGGCACCTCCCGCCCGAGGCGGCCGCCGCCGTCGGTCGTTTGGGCAGCGCGGCCGCGGGCGCCGTGGCCGGCCTCGACGCGTGGCAGCGCAGGCAGTACTTTGACTCTTCGGCGGCAGGCAAGGCGGCAGCAGCCGGCAGGGGGGCGGCCGGAGCGGCGGGCGGCGCCGACGTCGAGGTCGGCGCGCGAGATGCGGGCGAGGACGACGACGACGGCTCACAAGAGGAGGAGGATGACCGCTCCGGGGGCGTCGAGGTGGACCTGCGCGTGGGCGGCGCGCCCGTCGGGCAAGACGGCGAGCCCGTGGTGGTGGTGGTGGCGCCGTCGGGCGCCGGACACGGCGCGCTGGCGGCGGCGGTGTCAGCGTCGGCGGCGTCGGCGGCGTCGGCGGCCGCGCTCTCGGCGCTGGCGGCGTCGGCGGCGGCGTCGCACCCCCTGCCGCCGCCGCTGACGCTCCCGGCCCTACGCCCGCCCTCGCGCGAGGCGGCTGCGGAGGACAAGGCGGAAGAAGCAGCTCGAGCAACAACAGCGGCGGCAGCAGAGGCATCACCAGCAGCATCAGCACCAGACAAGGCGGAAGGAAGCGGAAGGAGCGGCGGCGGGAGCGGCGGCGGGAGCGGCGGCGGCCGAGGCGGCAAGAGCGGCAACGGCGGTGGCAGCGGCAGTGGCGAGGACAACAACACGGTGGCCAGCAGCCGCGCGGGCGACGACGACGAGCACCGGGGCCTCACGCCCACGAGGAGCGGAGAGCGCGAGAAGGAGGCGGCGGCGGCGCTGGCGCACGCGGCGGCGGCGACGATCCGGCCGCCGCCGCCCGGACCCGCTCGGGGGAGCGGCAGCGGCAGCGGGAGCGCGGACGACGGCGGCGGCCGTGCTTGATTGACGGCCCTCGCTCCCTAGCATGACCCTTCACAACCTTTTTGACCCCGCAGCCACTGTTCGCGACTCAACCTCTCGACTCTCTCTCTCGTCCAAAGCACGAAAACACGACGCAAGGCCTTACCCCCCTCTCCACAATCCAATCCAATCGCGCGCGAAAATCGACGAAGACTCTGATGTCGTCCAATGGTTTGCGTGCTGCCGGCGGCGTGGCCAAGAAGAAGGGGAAGAAGGACGAGCGCAAGGGCGGAGGTGAGAGAGAGGTGGGCGGAGGCGGCGCGTTTTCCCTCCCCGCGCGCGCACGTGCTTCTGGCAGGACGCGCGCACTCGTCGGACGCACCAGTACCAATCGCACCGATCGCACGGGGCGCACGGGGCGCCGCCGAGTAATCCTCCCTGCACGCGCCGCCGCTGCCGTCGCAAGGGTTGCGTCCGCGCGCCTCCGCTGCTCTGCCCCGGTCGACTCGACGCCCCCCCCTTTGCTCCCTCACAGCCCCGCAACACCAGAACATCGGAACACACTCGCTCAAACCACCCACGCACAAACCCCGCCCAGCAGGCCAGCAAATCGAGTTCCACAAATCCAAGGGCCAGCACATCCTCCGCAACCCCCTGTGCGTCCAGGCCATCGTCGACAAGGCCGGCGTCAAGCCGACCGACGTCGTGCTGGAGATCGGGCCCGGCACGGGCAACCTGACCGCCCGCCTGCTCGAGCGCGCGAAAAAGGTCGTGGCGGTCGAGCTCGACCCGCGCATGGTCCTCGAGCTGCGCCGGCGCTTCGACGGCGCGGGGGCCGGAGGAGGGGGAGGGGGAGGGGGA
>Ga0105054_10004492_pt1 | contig 20795 bp, 11 predicted proteins | sample BON02_FD_78091 | JGI IMG/M metagenome (GOLD analysis project Ga0105054, IMG submission 78091) | Freshwater microbial communities from Lake Bonney liftoff mats and glacier meltwater in Antarctica - BON-02 (megahit assembly) | ecosystem: Environmental > Aquatic > Freshwater > Ice > Glacier...
ACAAGGTGGTACTGGTCGGGGAACATCAGGAGGTGTATTGGCAATTGGAAAGTCAGCAATTGGTGTGTTATCACAAACACAACATTGTGTGACTCTGTCTAGCTGTGAAGCGGAAATCTATGCCGGGATATCACTGGCAATGGAAGTAGTCTACTTCAGGAGAATCCTAGAAGAAATGGGCATAGAACAACTAGAGCCTACTATCATATGGACATACTCCAAATCAAGCCTCCCAGTATATGAAAAGCTTATTCCGAAAGGTGTAGGAAAGGTGGTTGATGGTAGATTGCATAAAATCCATGAACTAGCAATAGGTGGTGTCATTGTGTTCAAGTATATGCCTACTAACGATTTATGTGCAGATGTATTCACGAAGAACTTGTCTGGACCCCAATTCAAGAATCTTGCAGGAAAGATCATGAATGCAGAACTTGATGGACATGCGAATTCTGGAGGTGTATTGAGTAAGATGATATAGTAATATCCATATATTGTATATTATGTAAATATTCACTGAGCATCAATAAATGGTTCTGGATGTTGGAACCATTCATTTAGAATTCACATTTGCCTAGTTTAATATTAATTCATACTTGAAATAGTTAATCCTTTGTATACGTGAGTATCTGATTGATACTTACATCTTAATACTCATTCTTATTATAGAAATAGTTCGTCAGCCCCATAACCTGTAGTCGAGACTCGAGAGTCGCGAAGCACCAACTGGTAAAAAAAAACTAAGAAGTTTAGGTTATGATCAAGACCGAGTTGCACGAGATTCACGCCTGTCTTCGTCACGAGGCCGATAAGTTAAATTTATGCGCGAACCAGCTATGCAACAGCTCAGGTTCCGCGTGGTCAAAGAACTTGGACGATCTTGTGCACCAGTTTGATTTCTTTTTCATTGTTTACCATTCACATTCCCAAGCTGAAGACGACGTAATTCTTCCTGCGCTAGTGGAGAAGGGATTACCATGTGCTGCTCGAGATGAGCTGTCTCGCGAGCATGTAGGACAGCATGAATCGTTTGAACAGTTACGTATTCTTCTGTTGCATCTTCGAGGGTTGAAACGATATGCCGCCGACCTTCGAAGCATGATAGAACATTTAGTTTCTCTTACAAGCGATATTCAAACATCGGTAAGATTGCATATGAAAAAGGAGGAGGAAGAACTCTACCCTATCCTTACCAATCACTTTTCATCTGAAGAGTTAGACCGCCTCGCAGGTAGCGTCTTGGGGAACCGATCTTCGGATCTGGTGAAAAGATATATTGATATGATTATTCGAGATTTACCAGATCAGGATCGAAATCACGCTTTGGAAAGTATTAAGGAAATTGCAAAGACAACGAGGTTTTCATCGTGGTTAAAGCAAGTGCTGTTTTGCCAGGAATCGAACCAAATTTTCATCAAACAAACCGTCGACTTTAAAGGAGCAGGATTATCATGGAATCAAGAAGGGATTGTACTTGGATGCAAGCATTATAAGCGAAAGTGCTTGCTCTTGTTTCCGTGCTGTGAATCACTGTATCCTTGCCGTCTTTGTCACGACGAAGAAGTACTTGTGGGGTCAACTTCAATGCATTTGGCAAATCGTTTTGAAGTTCGGCAAATGTGGTGTATGCTATGTTCTACCCTTCAGCCTACTAGCCAAACATGTGCAAATTGTGCTGCTTCAATGTCCAGTTACCACTGTTCAATATGTAATTTATTTGACGAAGATTTGAAAGTATTTCATTGCCAGTATTGCAACGTTTGTCGTAGGGGTCTTGGGCTCGGAATTGACTTTTTTCACTGCATGAAATGTAATTGTTGTATAAGTACAAAAATTTCACGGCAGCACGAATGCCGAGATAATCTTTTAGAAGTAGACTGTCCAATATGTTTGCAGAATCTTTTTGACACCACAGTTCCACTCCACATGACTCAATGCAACCATTTCATGCATCAATCTTGCTATCAGAACTATATTCGCCACAGCTTCAAATGCCCTACATGTAGAAAATGCGTGTATAAAATGGACAATGTGTGGAAACGTCTAGATGCTATATGGGAGCAAGTCAACGCTACAGCTGGAGACAGATCAACCCTGACTATTTTCTGCGATGAATGCAATAGCAAATCAACAATACAACGATCAAATAATGCCCCTGCCAATCTCGCTGATCAATGTCCCGCCTGTGGCACATATAACACGAATACACAGTTTTAAAATATTTAGATTTCCATACTTAATCGCTGAACGAACATTAGAAGCACTTGCTTTTCTTCGGCAACTTGATTCAAGTCTGCTTTTGTTTTATCGTACGTCTGTTTTAGTACATTATATGCGTTCTCCCGGGAACGCATTTGTACATTTAATATTTTAGTTTCAGCCATCATATCGGATAGAGGAACGTCTTTCACTTTTTTGATATCTGCTTTGAGCATCTCCCTTTTCAATTGTTGCGATTCTCTTTTTATTAAGAACTGTTCCTTATTTTCCAAAATTTGAATGCCTTCTTTCAAAAGAATTTCGCGACTCTTGATGTCTGCTTGCAGTGTGATCAGAATTTGCTTTGATTCGTTTTCCTTGGCATTGTTTTTCATTTCAAGCGTGTGCAGCTCTCGTTGTAATATTTGAAGTTGAATCTCCTTTTCTCCAAGAATACTTTGAATACTAGTATATTCCTCTTGCAAGGCGTTTTTCTGGTCTTCTAAATATTTCCCTTTCGCTTCACTCATTTTGTTAGCAATCTGATTTTCGAGAAGTTTTTTTGTGCACATTCTTAAATCCATCTGCAATTTCAAATTATCTTGCTTTAGCAATTTGTTTTGCCCGTCTAATGATATTTCTTCTCTCTGGTTTCCTAATTTTGCCTCTTCCATCGTTTCGTGAAATTCCAATAATTGATTTTCCACCTGCATTTTCAACGAATCGATTTGTTTTTGTTTTTCGATCAGATTCGTCTGCATGCACACTATCTCCGATCTCAATTTTGATTCGTCCGTCGTCGTAACCAGCAATTCGTTTTGCGCCTGTGCTAGCATAGAGGTTGTTTGCTTTAAATCCGTTTTCAAACTGAAATTCACACATTTCAACCATTTGGAAAATGCACGAGACTTTCGAAGGCGATTCGAGGTTTGCAACTCTTCGGCTTTATAGGCGGATATTTGAAGGTCCGAGTCCCGGAGTTTCTCGAGTAATGAGCAATGTGTTTTTGCCAACTCTCTATTTTTCGACTCGGACAGTGATCGTTCCAATGCTTTCTCTAAACCTTCCTGCTCATGTTTTTTTATTCTTAAATCACTTGCGGCAGCTTGTTCTTTAAAAACTAATTCCGACTCAGCGAGTTGTCTTTGTAAATATAGAATTAATTTCTCCCGGTCTAAGAGCTGCGAGTTTGCATTTTTGAATTTCGTTTCAAAGTCTACCAATGACGAGTTGGAGCGATATTCGGCAAGTTCCTGCTTTTGCTTTATAATACATTCCTGCTTTCTTGATAATGTTGAACTTAGTGCAAAAATTGTCTCGGTTGCAGTACGTGCATCTTCACTAAGAGACGCAATCTCCACTTCCAGGAGTCTAACTTGTGAATGGAGTTCACAAAGGCTCTGTGAGTGCTGCTTCGACAATCTCCTTTCAGAATTTAATTGATTCTCAAGAACGTCGTTTTGAACATGAAGTTCCATCATCTTTTGTTCGACTTGGTGATTCTTAACACGAATTTCAAGGTCTTGGTTCAATTCTCGGTTTTTGATCTTCAACAAGTCCGCTGTGTGATTCAAAAACTGATTTTGATCAACTTCGTTTTCGAATCTAGTTCTCAAATGCAGGTATTTGTTGTGTTCCGTTTTCAAATCAAACTCCAAAGATTGGCAAATCTCGATTTGTTCATCGTATAGAATTTGATGAACACAGCATAGCTCATCTTCTTCAACAGCAGTATTATACGAAGAAACGCTTCGAGAATCGACTGTATTGCTTAATCTCAAGTCAAGAACTTTGCAAATGAGAATCTCTCCAGCATTTCGAAGGTCAGAGTATTCACGATTGGATTGTTTTCGAAATTGAATAAACCGAGAAAGTAGTAAAACAGCAATATTGAACCAGTAAACAGAAAGTGACTTCATTTGAGACATCTTGTGCTGAGAAAAAAGCAGGGTGCTCGTTATACATGTGGTATGACTCTCAAGGTACCGAAGTTTGTTTTCAAGAAACCTAAATTGCATTTTCATTGTTTCGACCTCTTGAAGCTTTTGCTGGTTGTACATTGCTGAATTATATGAAATTCCGACCCAATATTGTTCCATTGACGATATCAAAAGTCCAATCGCTTTTCGATCAAGATTCACTCGATATTTCCCCCATATTTCTTTGTCAAGTTTGCAAATGTGGTACTTCAAGGTTGCATTTTCATTCGCAAGATATATAGATTTCGCCTCAAGTTCCATCGATACTTGATTCAGCTGCTTCATGAATTGCTTTTTCAGCTCGGCGGCTTTCAAAAATGCAGTCAATTTGATTTCAGCACGTGCTTTTCTCTCTAGCCGCTCTTTTTCAATTGTTAACCGATTCATGCAACTTTGTAGTTCGTAGTGTTCATCTTGAAGCGACATGTATTTAGTACTAGAAAGGGAACCTTCGGCTCTTAAGGTGTTTATTTCTTGACAACAAGTATTATATTGCAACTGGTACTGAGATTCCTTTATAGTCCAAATATGATTCTTGATACCGATAGCAATGTAAACTTGGTGAAGGAGTCCTTTTATTCGTACTAGTTTGCGAACCACATTCAGAATATAATCACCAACCACACTGTTTGAATGTGATTTTGCTAGTTGGGTTTTCATAGTTCTTATCTGCTGTTTACTGTTGCGAATCATCCTTGCGCATTCTTTCAACTTTTCCTTGTTCCTCACAATGTGGTCTTTTGCAGACACATACTTATCTTTAAACATGGATACAGAACATTTCAGTCGATCAAGCTGTTTCTCCGCAACTGCCTCCTTTGCAGCAGCCTCGATGGTCATTCTTGCCGTTCTAGCCTCGAGTTTGATGTTTTGAGTTTGTGCGATTAGGATTGCAGCATTTGCTGCTGATATCTGCAGAGTTGCTGCATCCTTAGCTCGAAGAAACTTTGATTCCGACTCTGCTGATTGCATACGTAGTTGTGCAATAACTTCTCCTCTACCCTCGTATTCCATTTGTAGACTACAGTACTCTTGCTTTAAGGCACCTAATTCTTTTGAGACTAGTAATTGCTTTGAAACCAACTGATCCCTTTTTAATTCCAATTCCAAGTTTTCTTCTTTCAGTATCTTAAATATTCGCAATTTCTGAGTCAGTTTATTTGATTGTTGTGTCAATTGTTCATACTCTGACTCCAATTCTAGAAGCGACAGTGAAGTCCTTTTGTGCTCTTCTTTAATTGAATTGACGGAATCAGTCATACAGCAAAGAGCTTTCTCTCGTTCAGCAGATATCTTCTGAGACATCAATAATTTGCTTTTTTGTTTTTGTAACTCTCTTTTTATAGATTGAATCTCTTTGTTTTTCAAATCACTGTCCATCGAATGCTGGTGCCTTATTTCACATATTTTGTTTTGAAGCATAGATACGTTTTCTGCAAAATCCATTTTGGTTGCATCTAGTTGAAAGTTCATCTTTTGTAACTCGAGTCGGAGATTTTCCTTTTCCGTGTCTATTGAATCGCATTGATTCTTCCTTTTATTCGACTTCCAATATCTTGCATTCTCAGCGGATAGCGCTTCATCATATTTAACTTCTCCTCTCCATTCATTGTGTAGTTTCTTCATTTGGTCTCGCAATGAGCCATTGTTTTCTTTATACTCATCCATTATCGACGTCAAAAAAAGTGTAACGGTATTATCAAATCACCATGTTCAAGGTACAAGTGCAGTTCGATAACGATGGTACTGGTGAATGTAACACATCGGGAGATTTTTGGGTGACCAAAGAAACGACATTTGAGCAGCTTTCTAAAGATGTCGCTCGATATTTCCTTCATGATTTGGGGCCCTCGCCTGCCATTCGACTTTGCAAGCATGACGGCAATGAATGGCCACGAAACGCTCAAGTATTTGGCCATTTACAAGCAAGACCAAATCAACAACTTCGGCAAGTTTACTTGAAAATCAACGAGTTTAAGTCTTGGGGACAGAAATTAGAGACGATAGGAAACGTCTCCACGGTGACAACAAAAACGGAGTTTCGTATTCGGTCGAATAAAGAAAGCGTAGAAGATGCTATACACAGAAGATTAAAAGGGATTTATCTCGTCTACTGTTTAAAAGGACATCGAATTGATGAAGGTGGTTTGACCCTCAAGGAATTTCAGTATTTTGCCTCCGATATCAAACTGCCGCTTTCGCGAGACCAAATTCAGTTGATATACTCCCACATAAAAGGGCGGGGATTTGATTCGTTTCTAAATATGCTAGCCCAGGTATCAAAACAACTGCATAAGGGATCTGAAAATCAATTAGGAGATTTTATAACTGAGTATATAGGACCGCATTCTGAAAAGTGGGATGGGATCGTGAACCAAGATCTATTTTCGAATCTTTATGCGACTCCTGTAGTGAAGGTGATTCTTCAGCAGTATGCAATGGGGATGACTCACTTGTTCAACACCTATGCCCTATATAACCCTACAGCGACTGACAGTGCCTCAGCAAAGTATCTTGCTTTGACACAATTCCATTCATTATTACAAGACCTGGAGTTATTCTGTGCTGGGTTTGATGCCAGAGTTGCTAGTAAATGTTTTCTTGCTTGTTGCTCCTGGCACGGTTGCAGTTTCGAACCGAGACTTTTGTTTCCAGGATTTGTACGAGTCTTGTATTTTTTATCTTTGACACGTTGTCTGGAATCTAACTACGTGAATAGCTCTCAACCACTGGATGCTAAAAACATTGTGGTTCAAACCATAAAAAATTACCCTTGCTTACCTTTTAAAATGATTGTGCAGCATATTTATGGCCAAATCTTGGCAAACGAAGGGCGAGTGAAATCGATTCAACAAAGAATTGAGAAGCGTCTTTGCAGGAAAGAGTTTGCAAGTCCAGTCGGAACAGTCAATGATTTCAGTCGTTGTGTGTCAGTATTTAGAAAAGCATTCAATGAAATGTGGAAGCAAGATGGTAAGCCTAGAGATTACACTGTCTTAACCCACCAACAACACAGCAGTATCATTCCTGTTACAGGTTCTTCTATTCAAGAGATCGGCAATCCGATTTCGGCTAAACAGCAGGAGTGGTATGTTGATGCAGGATGCAGGAATGCTGATATGTCGTTTATGCAACTAACAGAGGACCTCACCAAGTATACACAATCGCTAGTGGATGGCTCGCTTCCTAATTTGTCTGCATTTGATACAATTGTCAACGCCGTTCAAGAGGCCAACCTTGAATTTTGTGTTCTAAAAGAAGATAGCAAGGAGGTGGTTTGGAGATGGGGCGTTGCTTTAAACAGTTTAGGATCTCGTATTATCCGCTTCTGTGCCCAGAAAGGCTCAAAGGGAATTTCATGTTGGTTTTTTGTTGCCCCTTCTCTTGAAACGTGTGCTTTGGGCCAGCTTTTAAGAGTATTTGAATTTATTCGGGGTTGTCTTGACCAAGCAAAATCCTTCTTCGCAGCACTGGAACTTGATTCGTTATCTGAGGTTTCAATATACAAGCTATCAATCGATCGAGCCTCAAATTCTAGAATGCTGGGAGAGATACGTGCTCTTATTGTCAATTTAAAAGTATCCATGATACCTGATCGAGTACAATCCCTCAAGTCGTTAGTAAAAGGGGGACTTGAAGTGGACCATTGTTTTGCAGAATCCGCAGAATGGTATCAAAAAGTGAGATTTTCTGAGTCTTTTAGATCGTCATTACTAAATAGCTGGTCATTGATTCATTTTGAACTCGCACTCACCAAGTCCGTTGTCGCTGTTGCAATTGAACAGTTGCAAGATCCGGTTGATAAGAGGCAGACAAAGGGAAAAGTCCCTCTGCATCTTGGAAAAGCAAGAGAGGTGGCGCGTTTGTGGTTCGAATTGGAATCTCTTCAAATGAAAAACCGATCAGAAGAACTCTTTGCCCCAATTTGTTTTTTGTGGGTGTGGACTAATTGTTTCTCTTTGGAAAAGGCCGCGCGTGAAATTTTAATAGGAGGTAAAATGATATCTGATTGTTATTCATGCGGATGCGTTCGAGAATGTTTACTGTCTTATGAGTCTGGTCATTGCTGGAGTTCAAAGATGACAAAACTTGTTTATAGCCTCGACGGATCAAGCATCGATGAACTATTAAACACGTGCTTCGGATGGGACGATACCAATGAGCTCCGGGAACTATTTTGGAATCAAGTGGAGATCCATTTGCTTCGCGACAATGAAAACCTCTCTAGCTACTTTGTCACTTTTCTTCTATTCATCGCAATGAACCACCCAATGACTTTTATAAAGGTATTGTGGGTCAATGGATGGCTACAAACATTTTCTGTGGAAACATTTGACTCCAAAAAGCTACCCGACGACTTTATCATCGTATCACTCATTTGCGGGACCTTTGAGAAAAGATACAGGCCTTCCAATCAAGTTCGAAGATCCAGTATTCAAAATACATTTTCGGGAATCGCTAATAAGATGAGAAGTATCAGCTCTGTAGTTTTTGAAAACGAAATATCGAGTCCTAGAACTGGATCTGAAAATCTTACCTTGATCGAAACCCCAGATGTAGAAGAAAAACTTGTGGATTATATGTTGGTACTTGATACGAATACCATAAGCGAGATTTCAGATCTAACCTCGATCAATTCGATCGGTCAACTTCCTCTTAAACCTCGTGTTCGTAGTATATGGCCTCCGTGTGTGAATGAAATATTGAGCCATCCAACATCATACGGATTCTCATTGGAAGAAATTGCATCTATTCGTTTGCTATATCAACGCTCACCACCACCTGAAGATTTAATCACCTTTTGTTTCACTGAAAGTATGTACCAGTTGCAGCTCTACTCCCAACTGAACAAACGATACTTCAAGATCAACAGACTTGTAATGACCGATCAAAATGGAATTCGAAAATTTTGTGTGGTACTTATGTTCAATGACAGACTTTCTCAGAGTCAGCTGATATCGTCGGCACCGAATGAAGCCGTACGCTCGAAACTGGTTGAGATGTTTCACGGCAAAACGGACGAGTTCTGTGTTCCTGCATGCCTATGTCTTTTGTCAAGGCTACCTTTGTTCGACTCTTTTGAATCATTCTTGTTTCAAACTCTTCGTCTTTCAAGATCTCCATTGCCTATGCCACTGGAAAGGTACATCAGCACATTCGTTGTACAAACACCAGTACCGTCAAAAGGCAAGACTCGGCTTCAGGTGCTAGTAGGCGACCAAGCGGTTTATTTAAAGAGACCCCCTCCCTCGCAGCTTCCATTTATAGATATCTCGTTTCAGCCATTGTTTGTCAGTCTTTCTCCTAGTACAATTATGTATGTACTATCAGCGCTGCTACAAGAACGAAAGGTTGTGCTATGCTCCATGGAGTTACACGGGATACCCGCAATATCAGAAGCTCTTCGAACATTATTGTTTCCGTTTAAGCTTCAAAGTATCTACATCCCGGTACTTCCAGTGAGTTGTCTCGATTTCCTTCATGCTCCTGTACCAATATTCATGGGAATAGATTTGGCTTGTTTAGTTGCAGAAAATGAAAGTAATATGGACGAAGATTCAACGTACACGGAGGAAAAGAGTGGATATGGTTCATCGTCCTCACTCGAACAATTCTCATCTCCAGACATTAAGAAGAAGTCAGATATCGGAATGTCATCATCCTTCGAACAACTCTCTCCTGTGGTCAAAATGAAATCAGCGTTAACTCGAAAACCTATTGAAACTGGTTCAGCAAAGTTCGTCAAGTTGAATTTGGAGCCGACTGATGTAGTTTTCGTAGATATAGACAATGATCGCATTTTAGTTCCAATTGGTAGCCAAGACCAAAGTAAGGTTGTTGGATTTCCGAAGCTGCTAGGAAGAAAATTACAAACAAATCTTGAAAAGCTACATGACGAAGCAATTCGGTTACCGTCCAGACCATCCCTAGATTTATCAAAACCTATCGACTTTTTCAAGTTTGAAAGCCCTCAATCAAAAGCTTCTCAAGCTGTCAAAGCTAGAGCAAAAGAAATGACTACGTGGACCAAGCATGTAAGGGAATGTTGTATCCAAGCGCTCGCCAGCATTTTGAGAAACTATAAAAAGTATATAGTTCGATCGACCCATGATGTTGACTGGCGATTCGATCGGGAGGCTTTTTTGATGGACCACCCGTCTTCGAATACTTTTTGCCGCGAGTTGTTTTCAACTCAGTTATTCGAAGAGTTTGTTCAGGATACTATAGCTAGTAAGAATGGCCAAATTCACGATGCTACTGACGATCTAAGTTTCTTTGATGATTGCATTGCTGAACTTGACAATCGAACTAAATCTGGAAGGTTTTTAAGGCAAAAAAAGTACACACCATTACATGTGGTCATGAAAGAAAATGATCCGGTTCGTACCATAACTATTGAACCTGTAAAGCCGGGCAACCAGATGACTTTTAACTATCCATCTTTTCCTGATTTAGATCCGATGTTGCTTCGTGGTACGACAACGCAAGTGGACGAAACGAAGAAAACAATGGTAAACGTAAAATTCCGCCTGAGTGAAATCGAAAGGTTTGCAATCAATCAACCCCACTCATAAAATAATTATCTAAAGTTTGAACACTTTATTGAAGTCAAAGAGGTGACTCTGTAAATTGAAGGTTTTCACGTGCGAATAAGACTCGTCATCAACCGAATAGTATTTTAGCGAATCTTGTAGCAAATGATCCGCGTCCTGTTTTAATGTTATAAATTAAACTTTTTAAATTCCAGAAACAAAACACGTACCGTTTTAGTCAAATAAGGCTGAAACTCGCCTCGTAAAAGCACGATATTCTTATCCTTGAGGAACTCAGTGTAAGCTACCAAATACAAGTAATGAAGTGCTGTATTAGGATCTTTCTGATAGTCTGCTAAATACGTCATAGCGCAATGGTTCCCTTTCCATTCAGAAAACAAGACAAAATACGCACCGGCATCACGTTTTACAGGAAAGGCGAAGAGCGGACTGTCATATTGTAGTTCATTTTCATCGGACATAAGATACGAACTTACCACTCTTTTGTATTTCTTTCAAGTGCGTTCCATTGGTCACTATGAATGACGCTAGACACGCATGTTGCATTCTGGGAATGGTATTCATTCCATATAGTTCTATGTACGGTTAGCAAATCCACACGAAGTCTTTCAAAAAAACACTTACGTCAGTTCCTCCTCAGTCTGATCCGCAATAAGATCCATCTTTACAATATCATTCAGTTTCTTCGGAACTATTGGTTGCAAACTATGCGAATTTAAGTATCGTATATTTTTCAAAACTTTCGTGGACCTCCTCATCATCATCATCATCTCGATTCTTTTTCCGTTTTTTTTCCTGTCCAATCAGTTTGTGAAATGACTCTCAAGTGCTACACTGCTCCGGGAGTTGAGTTTCAATCGCGAGAGGATCTACATGCGCATTACAAAACAGAATGGCACAGATACAACCTTAAGAGAAAGGTGGCCAATCTACCTCCTGTACCACTGGTGATGTTCGAGAAACTACAACTGATCAGTCACGAACGAGAACAAGGAAAATCGAACGAGGTAAAAAAACAAGATCATTTAAAATCAGTTAAACGGGTTGATGGAGAGCGTCCTATCAGTATGGTCGCTGATTCGCCAAAGGTTCCCGGAGATGTTGATGAAAATGTTGATCGAGTCCATGAAGTTGATGAGGAGGAGTTGACAAAGAAGGTAAACGTGTTGGAATGTTTTATGGATGGCCATATATCCGCTGATGTTTCAGAAAACCTTATTTATATGCAACGGAATTTTGGGTTTTTCATCCCAGAAGCCGACCTTGTCAAAGATCTCGATGGGCTCATTAAATACTGTACTCAGAAGGTCAAAGCTGGTAGAATATGTTTATTTTGCGATAAACCATTTCATTCTGGTAAAGCAACTGTTCAGCATATGCTCGCAAAAAGTCATTGCAAGATCAGGTGGGAAACAGATGACGATATTGAAGAGTACGAAGACTACTATGATTTCTCACAATTCGATTTAGACGATGATTCTCATCTAGACAATCCTTCAAGATCATCCAAAAGTAAAGTATTAGTGGAAATGCTTGATACGGGCGAGCTTATGTTCACTGATAAAATCTCTGGGGAACGCAAGATTATAGGCACTCGTGAGTTTCATTACATTTATAAACAAAGGTTTACACCTGAGGATACGCGTGCCTCCGTGGTAGCCAACTCTAAAGAGAAGCTTTTGTTGGAATACAGACGGGCTGGAGTTGAAACCGGAGGCGAATTGGCAAAGGCTAGTTACAATGGAGGTAAGCCTTCATGGATGAATAAAACAATGGCCAAGCAACAACAACGCCAGGAGACGCACCACATGAAACTTCGAATGAGAGATAGTATTCAACGCAATCTTTTAACGAAGAACAGAGTCGCAGGCAAAGTGATGGGTGCTGGATTTGGTGTACATGGTTAAATGCTTTTCCCTTTTTAGTTCTTTTAAAAAACAGTACTTATATTAAATCGCTTCTTAACTTTGAGAGTTGTTGAGCATCTGATCCTTGCAAAGAAACTATTTGATATCCATCTTCTAAAATATCCCTGCAGTTGTCATTCGAATCTATGGATCTTAACGCTCCTCTCAGGGATGCCAGCGATGGGAGTGGCAACGACAGGATTTTAACATACTCTCGCAATTTACGGAACAACAAGTTTTCTGGGTGCTTGGTGAATTTAAGAAACGGCGAACAAATACAAGAGAAATCATTTTCCAGCTTCTTACCTCCAGAATGGTCAAATCGACAGCCCTGAATGCAGTTTTTCACGAAGAAATCAATCAATAGCACAGAAAGAGTCCGAGCGAATATCATAGCCAACGACCCTTGCAACGACAACGACATGATTGATGCTATAGTATCAAGGCTTTTAACCGCGTTTACTAACTCTTCTGACACTGTATCTGTTGTATTAAGCCATCCACTTCGTCTGCACTTTTTAACATATCCTCCACATCGCTTAATGAATTCGTTCGCGCATACATTTGACAGGGTTGAAAGTTGATTGTCGATAACTTGATTTAAATGCGATATGTGGTCCTCGAAATTTGCCGAAAACGTCTTGTGAAAGAGATTCTTGGACTTTTCACCAACAAAGTGACGATATTTGGCTTTGAAAGCAGGGTGATGGGAGAAGTCGGTTTCATATTGACAAAGTTCAAGCATCAAATCCGTTTCTTGTAGTACCTGGAATGCCTTATTTATTTGAAACGCTGCGTTTAAAGGTATCACGGTCGGGATAATCGATTGTTTCCCAGTTTCAAAATCTATTTCAGGTAAACTATCTAACATTTTGTTCCGGATGGATTCAATAATATGCCCCACAAATGGATCAAGTACCATTTTCAAATATAGGAGTTGATGGAACTTTGGAAGCGTTTCATATCTTTGCATTACCGCTTTAAGTGCACATATCAAGTTTTCACAGCATTCAGGAACATACATGGAAGATTTCGTCTCATGGTTTAGATTTTTGCCTAAAGTATCCCATGCATGTGGATCCTCCTCAAGAATACTGTGCAACTTGGACATACCAAAATCTAAATCTGATTGAATCCACACAGAAAACCGGTTCAAGTCCGATATTAAGAATGCAGTAATACTAGGCCAAATCAAATCATGAACAAGGTCATGCGACTCGAGCAAAGCCAGTTCATCAATATTATGAGTGTTTCTCTTGTACCCAAATTGTGAGTAAATCGTGAAATCTGCGGCAACCATTTCGTCGATGGTGTGACAAAGAAGCTCCTTGGAGCTTTTAATCAAATCCCACTTGGATTCCAAATGCGCATGTACACCGAGTATTAATGAACGAGCAAAGTGGAAAATGATATCCACAGAACCCATCTCCATCGCTGGGTGAACCGCATTCACCAAGAATTCCATATGATACTTGAGCATTGAAGTAATAAAATCAAGGTACCATTCTGGTTTATCGATTCTATTCGTTTCCCTATCCCCACTAAAATGGTATTTGAATCGAAGCAAAATAGGCTTCGTCAATATTGTGATAAACCACAATACTCCACTGGTTGATTCGTTGAATGAGAATTGAAGCTTTGTCATTTGTGCAATCAACGATTTCAAATCAGAGGTATAGTTCTGATTTAGAGAATCCGTTTCAGTGGTCAGAGGCCATTTTAACAACTTCAATACATTCTTCAGGTCCTTTTCCAGCTTTCGGCGATGACCACTTGCGATACTATCAATTTCATTTTTCATTTCAACTTCTAAGGAACATGCTGATGAAGTCAGATCTATCAACATGTTTTTAGAACTACATAATTCAAACAGATGTTCGACGGTCGGATGTTCAACCTTGCGTACGCGTTTCAATGTCAACACACTCTTGACATAGGTTTCAAGATCCTTCAATTGTCGAGATTCTTGTAACAACGGCTCAACCTATTCTCCGTTAATAGCAGCAAAGTGTTGTTGAACGGACTTACCTGACAAATGATCGGTGCAACTCGTGCGACTTCAGTTTCTACTCGAGCGAGTACGACCATGGAGTCTCGATGCGATGTATCCAATTGCTCAAGACACTTTAGCGCTCTGGGAAAAGCTTCCAGTAGCTGATTTTCATAGGTCTCTTTGGCCTCTCTCTGCATCTTGAGCGTGAGATTTCTCTCCATCTCCAATTCTTTAAGTAGCGACACCAATCTCCCAGATCGCAACCCCTCTTGTAGCCCATCAGCAACGACATCATCATCAGCGGTGTTCTCTCCCGCAAACCCTTCATCATATGGATGCTTCCCTACGAGAATCAACTCGCGTTCTAACTGTTTCCACATGCATCAATTTTTATCGAAAATCACGATGATGGGGATCCGTAAGTTATTAACACAATCTCCCTGCTTATACCGAATACATCTTACAATGATGTTATTCGAACAGCAGGAGAGAGAGATGAACGAAAAGTTAGCAACGGATGATTTGGGATTTATATCCCTGCAGAAGTGCGTGTCCAAAAGCTCACAAGGATTATCATTCGCACTAAAGGCAATCACCAACATTAAATTTGTATATAGGTGCCCGCACAAGGTCTCTCCCTGTGTCTTTGGTATTTAACTCCAAAGTATCATGTGTGAGGTCCTTCAGCACAAGACCGTCATTCATCAACACTCTTAATCACAACTTTAAAGTGTATCCACGAGAGTCTATGGCTGGTATGTTTGGGATGGAGATGCTTTCAATATACGGTGTTCACCAGCTTTTTGTGCTGAATAATGTTGACGTTGCAGCAGAATTTGCTATGGCCTTCGCTTTGGCTAGACCGTTTAGGCGATTGCGTTTTCCAATCGAAGTAGGAGGGGCTGCGTTTTTAATCCGGTTATTTCCCAGCTTAAAGCGTCTTGAGATTTCGAATATTGCTAAAGGAATCGTTCCTGAAAAACTTAAAACTAGACTTGAAGCGAATGCTAATGTTGTTTTGTACGGGACGAAGATGAAAGCAATAGTGGACACGTAAGTATATTTTTGAAAACTTCTTTTGAGATCTTATGTTTTACTAGTTACGGCGCCGCTTATTTTATATCCGCTAGGTTGACAGGAGCAGGAGTGGTTTTGTCAATTTACACATTCATGTCGTTTGGGATAGATGTCGATTCCATTTTGAGCGCATATGGAATGAAAGATATAGGGACTGCAGTAGGCACTTGGGCAGCTGCAGTGACAACAAGCTCCATTTTGTATCCATGTACTATTGCTTGTGGAGGGTTGTCAGCACCGCGTATTCATTCACTCCTGAATAGACTTAAAATATGACACACTCTCCGAAAATAGTTCGAATCAGTTCACAGAAATATATTCTCTGGTACGCGGCTGAATATAATAATAAATTTAAAAATAAGGTCGGAATGACAAATTTTGTCATTCCTATCAAACACAGAACGCATTTCAACTCGTATGTCAAACAAACGATTGTCAGTTATCCATTCGCACCTTATCAGTCCTTCGGGCGATTCATCTGAATCCAGCAGAGTGCTTTCGGTGAATTGTACTGCTGCTTCCTTGCGTATTGGGGATGTCAGCATCGACATTGAATCACCGTCTCCAGAGTTGGCCCACCTCGTTCCAACAGGGTATACAGGTAGCGACGACCCGCAAGATGTTCTTCGTATATTGAGGTTCATGATGCAAAAGGATAATCTGGGACAAGATATTTATTTGATTGGTCCTCCCGGCGGCCTTCGCAGAGAGTTGGTTTTCAAATATTGCCAACTGGTGAAGCGCCCGATTGAATACGTCGCTTTGTCGCAGGATACAACTGAAAGTGACCTCAAACAGAGACGCGAGATATCCGCGGGTACTGCACGCTACGTCGATTGTGCAGCTGTACGAGCTGCTATTAACGGCAGCGTTTTGGTCCTTGATGGAATTGAAAAGGCAGAAAGAAACGTGATGCCCCTCTTGAATAATTTACTTGAAAACCGTGAAATGGCTTTAGAAGATGGACGATTTTTAGTTCATCCAACGAGATTTGACAACTTGGCGAAAGTACACACCTCTCAAGAACTGGCATCGTGGAAACTAGTTCGATGCTCTCATAGATTCAGAGTCATTGCATTGGGATTACCTATCCCTCGTTATCCAGGAAGTGCTTTGGATCCTCCATTCAGATCACGGTTTCAAGCTCGTGACGTCCCATCTGCAAGAGTTCAAACGCAATTGGATACCATTCTTGACGCCTGTACCGAAGAAACTATTATGTCTCCTGCGGTGACTGCACTAGTCCAAACAAGCGCCGTACTCAGCGACTTGCGTCATGCCGAAGGAGTGTCTGCCAATTCAGCTATCCCTGAATTACCACAGCAGTACGAAAGAACCGCTGCGCAACTGTTAAGCTTGTTCCCATTGCTGCATCCAAGGGAGATACTTGACATGGTGTATCCATTCCCTTCACTCATGGCTACTTCAGTAGATGAACGAGGACCTGTCGTGGATAAGGTCTTGTCACGATTTGATCTTTTGTGGGAAAAGTCAAACGACATGCTGAAGGATGTTCCATTGTGTGGCTACTTGGTCAAGGATATTATAGGCATGGGTGTGAGTGGTACAGCTAGAATTCGATTCACAGCTGTGCCTTTAAATGGGTACGCCAAACAGTACTTGGAAAGCATGAAGCAAGGCGAGATGGTGGTAAATGTACCTGCTGGCGACTTGCCATTCAACCGACGATCATCACTGCAATTCGTTGAAACCCCAACGGTAGCAAAACAGCTGTCTCTAATGACACAAGCTCATGCCAGTCGAGATATTTGTCTTATCGGTGAAAAAGGAGGCGGTAAATCCGTTCTGGTCAACAGTTTTGCTCGGAAATTGGGATATCGAGTGGAGCATATACCTCTCTACAAAGACATCACAGCTAGAAGTCTGCTTCAACGAAGAACAACAACTCCCAATGGAGACACTGATTGGGAGGACTCCTCGCTAGTTGTGGCTGCCAGACTGGGTCGCATTGCGGTTCTAGACGGAGTGGAGCAGATGGCGCCTGGTACACTTGCAACCTTGCAACTGCTTGTCAGTCAACGTGAAGCTCGTTTACCTAATGGTGATCGCATGGTTAGTTTGGACACGTTCACTGATATTTGCAATCGTGATGGGATATCTCGCCAAGTTCTTCAAACTCGCGGCGTGTTCCCCATTCATCCGAGTTTTAGAATTATTGCTCTTGCAAGACCAAGCGGAGCTAAAGGCGGAGGGTCCCCCACTGGTACTTGGAAAGATTGGCTTGGAGCTGAAGTACAGTCAATGTTTTCGTTTGTGTACATTGAGCCTTTAACCTCGGAGGAACAGAAGGTGGTTCTCACTACTCGAGCTCCCAACATGCCTGTTTTTCTTTTGGACAAATTAATGGTGTTTGAATCAATGTTACGAGCAGCCGTTTCCAAAGATGAAATGCTCTCGGTGTTACTCCCAGCAGTTTCTCTTCGTTCAATGATCCGAATTTGTAAAAGGGTATCTGTCGAACCTTGCGAGGAAACTCTTCACGAAGCGCTTATGCGAGCTGCCTTGTCGAGGTTTTTGCCCCCTGTTGTTGCAGAAACTCTCAAACATCTTCTGCACTCCAGTTTGATTGGAGGCTACAGTACGGACGCTCCATCTGATGAATCGTTGCAAATACAAGTTATTGAAGGATCTGATTTGCGCGAAGATCCTAACGCCATAGCGGTGTTAAAGGTGGGCCATGTCAGCGTCGATATTTTACCCCCTCGTGATGTTCTTCTGATACCTGATATACTATTTTATGATAATCCTCGTCAAGCCATGTCTATGAGAGAAATGATCAAAGACTGGAAAAGCGGACAACATTTACTATTGATTGGCAACCAAGGGGTAGGAAAGAACAAATTGGCTGATAGGATGTTGCAGTTGCTGAGGCTTCCTAGAGAATACATTCAACTCCATCGTGATACGACTGTACAGAATCTCACTAGTAATCCCACCATTGTCGATGGCGTATTGAAGTATGAAGATTCCCCTCTTGTGAGAGCTGCACGCGAAGGACGTGTGCTGGTAGTCGACGAAGCAGATAAGGCTCCTACTCATGTAACTGCTATTTTGAAAGCCTTAGTTGAAGATCGATCCATGTTGCTGTCAGATGGACGTCGAATCTTGGACCAAGTTGATTATGATACTTCCGACGATGAGCATGCCAGTGGCGCCGGAGCAGATATCATATTACATCCAGATTTTCGACTTATTGCACTAGCCAATAGACCAGGATTTCCCTTCCATGGCAATGATTTCTTTCGAGAAGTCGGTGACGTATTTGCATGCCATGCTATTGACAATCCAGATTCTACAAGTGAAATGTTTTTACTGGAAAAATACGGTCCTGATGTAGCTAGAGATACTTTACGAAAACTTATTGGGGCTTTTGACGAACTACGCCGCATGTCAGATGATGGTCAATTGTCTTACCCATATTCCACCAGGGAACTCACTGCAATTGTCAAACATATGCAGCTGTATCCTGACGATGGAGTTGATAAGATACTTCGCAATGTCTTTGATTTTGACAATTACTCTATCGAAGAAAAACAATTGCTCATCGAAGTTTTCGCCAAACACGGAGTCCCATTTTCAATTGGTTCGTCAGCATTCCATGTTAATACCGGTAGATCTCGTCCTCTTCCTCCTCCGAAGTTGCTCGAAACTTGGTCACTAACAAATCATGCTGGAAAATCTCACCACGCATTCCAAGTGTCTACCTCCGTTGCCCCCCTTTCAAAAATATTGCGAATGAACCAAAATGCTAAATGCTATATGTGGAAACTGAAACCACCAACTCATTTAGTAAATTTGACGAGGAATGAACGGAGTTCAACTGTTTTTACCGAGGAATTGTACAATTTTCATCTGCCCCAAGGACTTGTTGTTGGGGTGAGTTCCCTGCCCGACAACTCGTTTGTTTCCGCAATTCGAAGTCACAGCTTTTTGCTTTTTCATGTTGATCCCACACATGCACGATGTGTTGTACATGATCTTCATGCGGCGCTACCAGCTGATGGTGTTTATCGTGTTGCTCCAAAGAGCGCCAATGTTTTTTCAATGTCAGGATCTATTAACACTTTTGAAAGCGATACACCTGGAAAGTTTGGCGTGATTGTTCAAAATCCAACCAGTGGAAACCTTATGGCCATTGATTTGTCTACCAAACAATTTGTGTTTGCTGAAATTCCTCCTGGATGTCAACGAAACGGTCCAAAAATTCAAATGATTCAATCTGCAGCGAATCCAGACAGATTCTTGTTGTATCAACGTGATTACAAATACATCACCGTGATTGATTTTGCAATCAGTAAGGTGTGGACTACTACCTTGACGAATGACAAGGGAGAGCTACAACAACAGATTCCATTCGGCATCGAACTGATCGACGCTTTAGACGAGAACTCCTGGATAGTTACTAGTTCCACTGGTGAGGTATTCCACTTATACCTCGATGCTGATACTTCTAACTTCATATTTGAAACTCTTGATAGAAGGCAAGCCACTTTGGAGCAGCTAAAGACGTCTACAGTTCCAGTCTTCGCTGGCTCTTCTATGAGTAAACCACCTGGCGCTTTGAAGTCGGCTCGATTGCTTCAACTGAAGCAAAATGGCACTCAAGAGAGAATTCCGGTATTGGCAGTACAGCTACCGGAAGCATTTAACAGTGGTTCGTCTGCTAGTCTATTTCAAATTGACCAGCATTTGCAAGTATTAGATACAGAAACAACAAGTAAGGTGCATTGTCAGTATCTTGACCAAGGCGGCCAACTAGCAGTAATACGCGAGTCTTCTGAACGCATGGTGGTTTCAATAGATCTCTATGACGTTTCGAATGCCTCTCGACGAACCATACAAGTGACATTGGAAGATGATGTGTTGTCGAATGATGATCCCGATCTACGATTGCGCGGCAGTACCGATCCTGGCACTGGGAACAAAGTGGTATACTCTCCAAACCTTCACAACCTCACTAAATCATTGAGTCCAACCCAGCTTAACTTTTTCGCTATGCGTAGAACTACGATGGGGGAAGCTCATCAAAAGATGTTTGTGATTGAATTGTCTCCATCATCAATTGCTA
>Ga0105054_10004493_pt1 | contig 20791 bp, 25 predicted proteins | sample BON02_FD_78091 | JGI IMG/M metagenome (GOLD analysis project Ga0105054, IMG submission 78091) | Freshwater microbial communities from Lake Bonney liftoff mats and glacier meltwater in Antarctica - BON-02 (megahit assembly) | ecosystem: Environmental > Aquatic > Freshwater > Ice > Glacier...
GGTGCTCTGGAACCACGAAATCGCCGAAGTCATCGGCGCCGAAAACCCGCTCGGGGTCGAGGGGGTGCGGGCGCGGCATGTGCAGACCGGCGCGATCACCGAAATCCCGGCCAAAGGCGTCTTTGTGGCGATCGGGCATTCGCCCGCCAGCGAATTGGTCAAGGATGTGCTGGACTTGCACAATGGCGGCTATGTCGTGGTCAAACCCGGCTCTACCGAGACCTCAATCCTGGGGGTATTCGCGGCCGGCGACCTCACCGATCACAAATACCGGCAGGCGGTCACTTCGGCTGGCATGGGCTGCATGGCAGCCCTCGATGCCGAACATTGGCTCGCCGCGCTGGAACAACCAGCACAGCAGGCGGCCGAATAGGGCGCAGACAACCGGTGCGCGGGCCCGCGATGACCGATTTGCCATGATCTGCCGTCATAGCCGCCTCGCTATTCGCCATCGGGACGCCAATTCGCTTGAATCCCGCCGCATTCGTGGTCTAGGCCCGCGCGCAGAACCAATGTCCGATTGCCCCTGCGGCACCTCCAGAAACGAGCAATCAAATGTCCATGCCCCTCGCACCCATCCCCGAGCTTTACGTCTCCTACGACTCGGCCCAGAAACTCAAGGTTGCGGCAGGCAATCTGGTCAGCCATGACCTGACCCCGCGCCAGATCTGCGATCTGGAACTGCTGATGAACGGCGGCTTCTACCCGCTCAAGGGTTTCCTGTCCGAGGCCGATTACGACGGGGTGGTCTCCACGATGCGCACCGCGGACGGCACACTCTGGCCCATCCCGGTCACGCTCGACGTGAGCACGGATTTCGCCGCCAAGGTCGAGGTTGGTCAGGACATTGCCCTGCGCGATCAGGAAGGGGTTATCCTCGCCACGATGACCGTCACCGACAAATGGGTGCCGGACAAAGCGCGCGAGGCGGAGCATGTCTTTGGCGCCGACGATTCCGCGCATCCGGCGGTCAATTACCTGCATAATCAGGCCGGTGCAGTCTATCTCGGCGGGCCGGTCACCGGCATCCAGCAGCCGGTGCATTACGATTTCAAGGCGCGGCGCGACACGCCCAACGAGTTGCGCGCCTATTTCCGCAAAATGGGCTGGAACAGGATCGTCGCCTTCCAGACGCGCAACCCGCTGCACCGGGCGCATCAGGAACTGACCTTCCGGGCCGCGCGCGAGGCGCAGGCAAACCTGCTGATCCACCCCGTCGTCGGCATGACCAAACCCGGCGACGTCGATCATTTCACCCGCGTGCGCTGCTACGAGGCGGTGCTGGACAAATACCCCTCCGCCACCACGCATCTGAGCCTGCTCAATCTGGCGATGCGGATGGCGGGCCCGCGCGAGGCGCTCTGGCACGCGATCATCCGCAAGAACCACGGGTTGACGCATTTCATCGTCGGGCGCGACCACGCCGGTCCGGGCAAGAATTCGGCGGGGCAGGATTTCTACGGCCCCTATGCCGCCCAGGATATGGTGCGGACCCATCAGGCCGAAGTCGGCATCGAGATGGTCGATTTCAAAAAGATGGTCTATGTGCAGGAAAAGGCACAATATTATCCCATCGACGAACTGCCCGAAGGTGCCACTGTGCTCGACATCTCCGGCACAGAACTGCGGCGGCGGCTGCGCGAAGGCATCGAAATCCCAGACTGGTTCTCCTTCCCCGAGGTCGTCACGCAACTGCGGCGCACCTCGCCGGAACGCTCCAAACAGGGCTTCACCGTGTTCTTCACAGGCTTTTCCGGCTCCGGCAAATCCACCATCGCCAATGCGCTGATGGTCAAACTGATGGAAATGGGGGGAAGGCCAGTGACGCTGCTCGACGGCGATCTGGTACGCAAGAACCTGTCGTCAGAGCTTGGCTTCTCCAAGGCACACCGCGACCTGAACATCCGGCGGATCGGCTATGTCGCGTCCGAAATCACCAAGAACGGCGGCATCGCGATCTGCGCCCCCATCGCACCCTATGCCACGACGCGACGGGCCGTGCGTGAGGATGTGGAACAATTCGGCGCCTTCATCGAGGTGCATGTCGCGACCAGCATCGAGGAATGCGAACGGCGCGACCGCAAGGGGCTCTACAAACTGGCGCGCGAAGGCAAGATCAAGGAATTCACCGGCATTTCAGACCCCTATGATATGCCCGAAGACCCGGAACTGCGGCTCGATACCGAAATGGTCGCGGTCGATCATTGCGCGCACCAGGTGATCCTGAAGCTGGAATCGCTGGGTCTGATCAAGGCCGAGTAAGGGTAAGGTGGGTCCAGACCCACCTTACAGCCTCAAAAACCCGCGCTGTCCTGATCTCGTAAGGTGGGTCCAAACCCACCTTACCTCAGATAATCTCGTCCTCATCAAACACCGGCTCCGCCACCACCGGCAATCCCGCGCCCAGCGCGCTGACCTTTGCCAGATGATAGATCGCGTCGCCCTCATTCACCACGGGCAGCATGGCGCGGCCCACCACGATCCCGGCCGAAGGGGCGCGCAACGCCGCCTCGCGTTCACCAAACGGATCGGTCACCACCGCCATCAGATCGCCGGGCTGCACCCGGTCACCATCCGCCTTGTAGCTGCGCAAAATCCCCCCCGCAGGCGCGCGCAGCCATGTGCTCGAAGTACACAGCAGCGACAGCGGCCACGCCACCGTCTCGCGTCCCGCGATCATCCCCTTGTGGCGCAGCACGCGTAAAATACCCGCCACGCCTGCCTTTACCGCTGCCTCATCAAAGCGCAGGCCCTCGCCCGCCTCATACAGCAGCACTTCGACCCCCTTGGCCCGCGCCTCCGCCCGTAGAGATCCGGGGCGCTGCGGCGAGGTTAGGATCACCGGCGCACCAAACACCCGCGCCAGATGCAGCGTATCGGCATTGCCCGGTGAGACGCGGATCTGCGGCAGGTTGGTGCGATGGATTGCCGCCGAATGCAGGTCGATCCCCAGCGAGGCGCGACTCACCACTTCGGTCAGAAACAGATGCGCCAGCCGCGACGCCAGCGACCCGCCCCTGCTGCCAGGAAACGACCGGTTGAGGTCGCGGCGGTCCGGCAGATAGCGGGAGTGTGACAGGAACCCATAGGTATTGACGATCGGCACCACCAACAGAGTGCCACGCATGCCGCGCAGCGCTGGCGCGCGCAGCAACCGGCGCACGATCTCGACCCCGATTACCTCATCGCCATGGACGGCAGCACTGACAAAGACGACAGGACCGTCGCGGCGGCCATGGATCACCTCGACCGACAGATTGACCGGCGTATGATCCGACAGCACCGACACCGGCAGATGCACGATCCGCCTGTGCCCGGCAGACACAAGCGCGTCTCCAATGGCAAAATCCGCGCGCTGGCCCATTTCGCATCCGATCCCTCAAACCCGATCGGATCATTGCTGGATCAAGGGCATGCATTTGGCAAGCCTTGGGTGAAACCGACGAAAGCCTTGCATCCCACGGCGAATTGCCTTATGGTAAACAGCATTAAAACTGACCAAGGATATTGATTATGCTTTATTTTCGTGCGCTTGCGCTCTCGCTTTGCGTGGTCCTGCCATTGTCTGCCCTCGCACAGTAACCCGTGGCCGACGTGATCGTGTCAAGCATGATACCCTACCTGCCCGAGGATGTCTCAGCCCGTGGCTATGGCGCGATGATCGAAGAGGGCGTGAACGGTGCCCCGGACGAGATCGTGATGGGGATGATCATCCGTCTGGTCGATGACGAGGATCCCTCGCTCACCGTCCTGTCCGAAGTGACCGGCAATATCTCGAACGACGATGCCTCGATCTCGGACACCAAATTCATGGTGACGATCTACAGCCGCTGACCTCCGGCGACGCAGCCAATTCCGATGGCGGTGCTCAATGCACAGTCATCGGCCGCATGTCATGCTGACGCGCCAGCGCAAAGGCCAGCGCACGATCCGCCACCAGCGCCAGTTGCCGCCCTTCGGCGTTATGCACCGCAAACAGGGTCTGCAATTCGCCCGCCTGCTCGCGCATCTCATCGGGCAGGTCCGCCACGGCGACGGTCTTGACATAAACCACATTGGCGCCGAAGGCGCGCAGGTCAAATCGCGTGTTCATTTGCCGGTTCCTTTCCTGATCCTGATCGTCTGCACCACCGAATCCGGGATGGCCCGGGTCAGATCGACATGCAAAAGGCCGTTCTCCATCACCGCCTCACCCACATCCACGCCGTCGGCTAACACAAAGCTACGCTGAAACTGGCGTGCGGCAATGCCGCGATGCAGGAAAATCCGCGGCTCTGCATCCTCGGTCTGCCGCCCACGGATCACCAGTTGATTATCCTCGACCGTGATCGACAGTTCCGAGTCCGAAAATCCGGCCACGGCCAAGGTAATCCGATAGGACCGCTCTGATGTCTGCTCGATATTATAGGGGGGATAGCCGTCATTGCCCGTCTTTGCTGTGCGCTCAGCCAGCCGTTCCAGCTGTTCAAAGCCCAGTAAAAAGGGATGCGCCCCCAATGTCAGTTTCGTCATGCGACACGTCCTTAGCCAAGCGACCGTCCATTTCAGCCCCGCCTTCGCGGCAACCATGATGGAAATATGGGGGGCAACCCGCGCTAGCGCAAGTGCGAGGGCTAGGCGGATCGCGCTGCACACACTATCTTTACGTCAAAGGACTCAACGCCTGCCCGCAGACGCCGGGCCTGCAAGGACATCGGATGAACATCTCGGCCAAAATGGAACAGATCGAGGTGATGCGCGTCAAACTCGCCGTGCTGACGCGCGAACATCGCGATCTCGACGAAGCGATCCACGCCCTGCACGACCGCGGCTCTGCCGACATGCTGACGCTGCGGCGGTTAAAAAAGCAGAAACTGGTGCTCAAGGATCAGATCACCCAGCTTCAGGACCGGATTCTGCCCGATATCATCGCCTGATCCCGGCCTGATCCCGGCCCGATCCCGGCCAGATCCCGGCCCGATCCCCACCCGATCCCCGATTGCCCCCGGCCACACCGCCGCTATAGTGCCGCCTTCTTGCAGCGAGGGGCGCATGGCACAGATCAAGGTCGGCATCATCATGGGCAGCCAGTCCGACTGGCCCACCATGCGCGAGGCGGCAACCATCCTCGACACACTTGAGGTGCCATATGAATCCCGCATCGTCTCGGCGCACCGGACCCCGGCGCGGCTTTGGGACTATGGCGCTACGGCAATCGACCGCGGCCTGCAGGTGATCATCGCGGGCGCTGGCGGTGCCGCGCATCTGCCCGGCATGATGGCCTCCAAAACCCGGCTCCCGGTGATTGGCGTGCCGGTGCAGACCAAGGCGCTGGCCGGGGTCGACTCGCTCTATTCGATCCTGCAGATGCCCAAAGGCTACCCCGTCGCCACCATGGCCATCGGCGCCTCCGGTGCGGCCAATGCCGGGCTGATGGCGGCGGGCATCCTCGCGCTGCATGACCCCGACCTCGCCGCGCGGCTCGACGCATGGCGCGCGGCGCTCACCGACTCGATCCCAGAGGAACCCAAGGATGAGTGAGGCCCGCTTCCCGCTCGCCAGCGGCCAGACCATCGGCATCCTCGGCGGTGGACAACTGGCGCGGATGCTCTCGGTCGCGGCAGCACGTCTCGGCCTGCGGACGCATATCTACGACGCCGCCCCCGACGCACCCGCAGGTGACGTGGCACACCGGCTCACCACCGCCAGCTTTGACGACAGTGCCGCCCTGCGCGAATTTGCCGCCAGCACCGCCGTCATCACCTACGAATTTGAAAACATCCCCACAGCAGCACTCGACCTGCTCGAAACCCTGCGCGAAGTGCGTCCAAACCGGCGCGCATTGGCCATCTCGCAGGACCGGCTCCCGGAAAAGACCTTCCTGCGCGACCTCGGCCTGCAAACAGCACCTTTCGCCACCGTGGACAGCCGGGCCGACCTCGACCACGCCATCGCCACCATCGGCCTGCCCGCGATCCTGAAAACCCGGCGGCTCGGCTATGACGGCAAAGGTCAGGCGCGGATCATGACCGCAACCGACGCGGACAGCGCCTTTGCCGACATGGGCGGACAGCCCGCCCTGCTCGAAGGTTTCGTCGGTTTTAGCCACGAAGTCTCGGTGATCGGCGCGCGCGGGGCCGATGGCGCCGTCGCCTGCTACGATCCGGGCGAAAACATCCACCGCGACGGCATCCTGCGCACCACCACCGTCCCCGCGCGGCTCAGCCCCGGCCAGCGCAGCGACGCCGTCCTCATCTGCGCCCGCATCATCACCGCGCTCGATTACATCGGCGTCATGGGGGCAGAGCTTTTCGTGACGCCCACTGGCCTCGTCGTCAACGAAATCGCCCCGCGCGTGCACAACTCCGGGCATTGGACGCAGAACGGCTGCGCCATCGACCAGTTCGAACAGCATATCCGCGCCGTGGCCGGCTGGCCGCTCGGCGACGGGTCGCGGCACAGCGATGTGGTGATGGAAAACCTGATCGGCGACGACATCCTGCAGGTGCCCACGCTCGCCGGCACCAACGCCGCGTTGCATCTCTATGGCAAGGCGCAAGCGCGTCCGGGACGCAAGATGGGGCATGTCAACCGGATCAGCCGTTAAATCCCGTTTTGGCATTTCAGAGCTGCGTGTTAGACGCTATGCCAGCCCCGCGCAAAGGAGCATCTGGTGCCCAATCCCGTCTGGATTACCGCACTATTGCTCGTTCTTTTTGCCAGCTGCGATGTCGGCGCTAAAACGCTCAACCCCGCCAGCTGTTATTCAGATGGCGAGCTCGACGCGAGTGGAGAACAGAGCAGCTGGGCCACCACCTGTTCCGTCGCCAGCGACGGACCCTGCCGCTTGCGCGAGGAGTCCGGCACCTGGGCCGCGTCAGAACAGCATCGGCACCATCACCCTGGCAACTCCCGACGGCTTTGGAGAACGGCCCGGTTTTTGCATGATGGTGGATGTGAAACTGACTTCGGACAACCAACTCGTCTTTCGGGTATAGACGGCGATTACCTGACCCGCAACTGACGCATTAATCCAACTCGGGCAAGACATTGTCCAGGATGACCCTGCCCAGCGACAGCGACGGGTCAAACCGGCCCTCCCGCAGGAAATTGAGCACTTCCGCCATCACCAGCGGATTGTTCATCATGAAAGTATGGCTCACCGGCAGGGTCATGAAATCGGTCATCCCCGCCATCCGGGTCGATTCGACCGACACCTTGCCGTCATCTTCGCCCTCGATCAGCGTCGAATAGATCGGGTTCAGGCTCTGCGTCCCCGCAATGATCCCCACCTCATAGGACGGCAGGTCCAACTGGTTGGGCAGGCTGTCCGGATCGGTAGTCAGTTGCAGACCGGCGGGACCGTTGATCCACTCAAAAGGCTCCAGATGCCCGAAAATATCAACGATTTCAGAGCCTCCATTCGGTGGCCCCAGCATGACGACGCGGCCCATCTGCGCCGGGCGGTTATCCGTCAGCCACGCGCGGACCAGAATCCCGCCCATCGAATGAGTCACGAAATTGACCCGCCGGTCGCCGCAGGCAGCGACATCGCGCGGCAATGTCTCGCGCACCAGATGATCAATAGTCAGCTCGGTCGAAGGATAACCGGTATTGACCACAAAGTATCCCTCGGCCTCCAGCACCTCCTCCAGCAGGGCAAAGGAAAACTCGGATCGGGCCAGCCCGTGCAGTAACACGACACATTCCTGCGCCCGCGCGGCAGCAGCGGGCAATAGACAGGCAAGCGTGGCAAGGGTGCGCAGCATGTCTGCCGATATAGCGCCATTCCGCCGTCAGGTTAAGATCGGTGCAAACTGACCCTGCGTCGCGACGCGGGGTTGCGACCATTGCGCCTGTGCCGACCACCCCGCTTGCGTCGTTTTCATCATGCTTGCCAGCAGTCCCTTGGCGCGGCATTGTCCGGCGGATGAGAACTTTCAAGTCTCCCCGCATTGCCGTCCGCGCCATCATCCTCGATCAGGACCGGCTCCTGCTCGTCAACGCGTGGAAAGGCCGGACCCATCTGTGGTGCGCCCCGGGCGGCGGGGCAGAACCGCATGCCAGCCTTCCCGAAAACCTGCAGCGCGAGGTGATGGAGGAAACCGGCCTCTCGGTCCGCGTTGGCGGGCCGTGTCTGGTCAACGAATTTCACGATCCGACCGGCGAGTTTCATCAGGTCGACATCTATTTCCGTTGTACCGTCACTCATGGCGACCCCCACGGTGCATGGACGGATCCCGAAGGCATCGTGACGCATCGGCGCTGGGTCACCCGGTCCGAGATGGCGCAACTCTGCGTCAAACCCGACAGCCTCGCCGCTGTCGCATGGGCCGATGCCGATGCGATCTGTTACGACCCGCTGGAGCCGATCCAGCGATGATCAGCAGGTTCAGCAACCGCTCCCGCATCAATGCCTCACTCGGCACCGGCCACCGCCGCAAGCAGGCCTCGCGCGGTGTCGGCCGCAGTCGCGGGCGGCAGGCTTCCCGCACGACCACCCGCATCAACGCCGCACCCGGAACCGGCATTTCCGCCCGCAGCCGCCGCCAGCAGGCCCCGCAATGAGCCGCGCCTTTGTCAAAGAGGACGGGCCCGACAACGCGCCTTTGCCCGACCTGCCGATTTCCTCCCATCCGAACTATGTGACCGAATCCGGGCTGGCGCAGTTGCAGGACCGGCTTGCCGCGCGTCAGGCCGATCTTACCGCGCTGCGCCTCCGTGCCGACCGGCTCGACCGGCTGCCGGAAGCGGCGGCCGAGCGTGACATCCGCTATCTCGACGCGCGCCTGCGCTCTGCCATCCTCGTGCCCGACACGCCAGCGCCGCAGACCGTGAGCTTTGGAGTCAGGGTCGCTGTGCGCGACGAAACCGGTCACCTGCAGACATGGCGCATCGTGGGCGAGGACGAGGCCGATGGCAGCGCTGGCCTCATCGCGCCACAGGCCCCGCTGGCACGGGCACTCATGGGGGCCGAGCCGGGCGATGACATCGATTGGTTCAAACCAAGCGGGACCATAACACTCACCATTCTTTCATTGGCCTGATCGTCGCCTGCCGGGATCATGACCCCGGACCGGACGGAGCCGCACCTGGACCGGGGTCGGCAACAGCACCGGCAGGGCCATAACCCGCGCCGCCAGACGACCCCGCACCCACAAGCACAGCAACAGGGGGAGGCCCACGACAAACAGCAGCATCAGGATAAACTTCATCAGCATCTCCAGCCAAGCTCACCTCAATCCCGGCGATGATGCCACCCGCACCGTCAACAAACCGTTCACGCCAACGAAAAAGGGCACCCCAAGGTGCCCTTTTCCTAGTTTCCGCAATCGCGGGATAATTACATCATCCCGAGGTCCGCAATCGCGGGATGATTACATCATCCCGTCCATGCCGCCCATTCCGCCCATGCTGCCACCGCCGCCACCGCCGCCAGCGCCTTCTTTCGCGGGACGATCGGCAATCATGGCTTCGGTCGTGATCAGCAGACCAGCAACCGATGCTGCATCTTCCAGCGCGGTACGGACAACCTTGGCCGGGTCAATCACGCCGAACTTGAACATGTCGCCATATTCTTCGGTCTGCGCGTTGAAACCAAAGGTCTTGTCATCGCTCTCGCGGACCTTGCCCGCAACAACGGCGCCATCGACTCCGGCATTCTGCGCGATCTGACGCAGCGGCGCTTCGAGGGCCTTGCGAACGATCATGATGCCCGCGTCCTGGTCAGAGTTTGCACCCTTGAGACCGTCAAGCGCCTTGCCAGCCTGGATCAGAGCCACACCACCGCCGACAACGATACCTTCTTGCACGGCCGCACGGGTCGCGTTCAGGGCATCGTCAACGCGGTCCTTGCGCTCCTTGACTTCGATCTCGGTCATGCCGCCGACTTTGATCACCGCAACACCGCCGGCCAGCTTGGCCACGCGTTCCTGCAGCTTCTCTTTGTCGTAGTCGGAGGTGGTTTCCTCGATCTGCGCCCGGATCTGGGTGACGCGGGCTTCGATCTCGGCCTTGACACCGTGACCGTCGATGATGGTCGTCGCGTCCTTGGTGATCGAGATGCGCTTGGCGGTGCCCAGCATATCGATCGTCACGGACTCGAGCTTCATGCCCAGATCTTCGGAAATCACCTGACCACCGGTCAGAATCGCGATATCCTGCAGCATGGCCTTGCGGCGATCACCAAAGCCGGGGGCTTTGACAGCAGCGATTTTCAGGCCGCCACGCAGCTTGTTCACGACCAAAGTCGCAAGGGCTTCGCCCTCGACATCTTCGGAAATGATCAGCATCGGCTTGCCGGACTGGATCACGGCTTCCAGAAGCGGCACCATCGGCTGCAGCGACGAGAGTTTCTTCTCATGCAGCAGGATCAGGACATCTTCCAGTTCCGCAGTCATCTTTTCGGCATTGGTCACGAAATAGGGCGACAGGTAACCACGGTCGAACTGCATGCCCTCGACCACTTCGGTCGATGTCTCAAGGCCCTTGTTCTCTTCGACAGTGATCACACCCTCATTGCCGACCTTCTGCATCGCATCCGCGATCTGACGGCCGATTTCTTCTTCGCCATTCGCTGCGATGCGTCCGACCTGCGCCACTTCCGCCGAATCCGAAACCGGACGAGAGGCGGCTTTGATCGCAGCAACGACCTTGGCCGTGGCCATGTCGATCCCGCGCTTCAGATCCATCGGGTTCATGCCGGCAGCGACCGACTTCATGCCCTCGATCACGATGGCCTGAGCCAGCACGGTCGCGGTCGTGGTGCCGTCACCGGCTTCGTCATTGGTGCGGCTGGCCACTTCTTTGACCATCTGCGCGCCCATGTTCTCGAACTTGTCCTCAAGCTCGATCTCTTTGGCGACAGTCACACCGTCCTTGGTGATGCGCGGCGAGCCAAAGCTCTTGTCGATCACCACGTTACGGCCTTTGGGGCCGAGAGTTACCTTCACCGCATTGGCGAGGATGTTCACACCTTTGAGCATCCGATTGCGGGCGTCGGTATCAAACCTTACGTCTTTAGCAGCCATTTTTCAGCTCCTGAATCTATGGGTTGCGGGAAAGGTCAAAGAACGCCGAGGATGTCGGATTCTTTCATGATCAACAGCTCTTCGCCGTCGATCGTGACCTCGGTGCCCGACCATTTGCCGAACAGGATCTTGTCGCCCGCCTGAACGGTCGGCGCGATCAGCTCGCCCGAATCCTTGCGAGCGCCCGGCCCACAGGAAATCACTTCGCCCTCGGCGGGTTTTTCCTTGGCGTTCTCGGGGATGATCAGCCCGCCCTTGGTCTTTTCTTCGCCTTGCACGCGACGCACAAGCACGCGATCATGAAGCGGTTTAAATGCCATCTTTGCAGCTCCTCAGCTCAAAGTATTCCTCAATGGCCCCGGTCACCGGAGCCGTTAGCACTCAGCAGAAGCGAGTGCTAACGAGCGGTAACTAGGCGGGCCACGACCGGCTGTCAAGCACGCGCGGCGCCGATCCGTGGGGAAAATGCAACGCAAGGACCGGTTTGGCCCCAAGCGCCAAAAAGAGTCTTGGGCGGTGTGACACTCTGTCCTAAAAGCCGCCTACTGAAGTTCGAGTCGAGGAGGCTGCACATGCACCGAGGACCCCCCCACAGCGCCATCTGAGCGCAGCAGCCCGTTCCGCACGGCCCCAAGGGCCTGTGCCCCCGACTTTCAGTTCAGGACTATTCCAATGCATCCCCCATTCTATGTGGTCGATCACCGTATCGACCCCGAATTCAGCTATCCGCTGGAAGAACGTCGGATCATCCGCCGCAACCGGCCCGAGGCCTTGCGCCTCACCCTGCCCGGCCCCGGCGCACCGCTGATCACCACGCAGGCCGTGGCCAGCTCGCTGCCGCTCAAGACCGCTTACACAGCAGAGCCCGCTACCACTCCGCTCGGTGCCCGGCGCCTGCGCAGTCTCTTCATTTTCTGGCGGCCAGCCTGACGACCAGCCTGACGGCTAGTCGCTTCTAACCGGCCACTTTGTGTTTCTTCATGGCCTTTTCCATCTCGACCTCGATCAGCTTGCGGATCTTCGCATCCTTCTCGATAGCCTTTGTCGCCTCGTTGGTCAGCTTGGCCGCGTCGTAGTCGCCACTATTGCTGTTCAGTGCCGCTTCCAGCCCGCCCTGGATGACCTGATCGCTGACCTTGTTCCAGACATCTGCCCAGAGCTTGGCGCGGATCACCGGCGGCAGGGTATTGCCTTTGCCCTTCATCAGCTTGCTCAACACATCGGGAAATATCTTGCCCTCAAGCGTGGCGCGGCTGTCATAGGCCCATTTCTTCTGGAAGGTGGCAAGGTTGCGGACAAGACCCGCCGTCAGCAGGGACAGCAGCACCTTCTGAACCGCATCGTCAAAATCCTTCTCGGTCGGGGCTTTGCCGGTCGTGGCGATCTTGCCGATCAGGCCGATGCCTTCGCCGACTGCGGTCTTGATCGTTTCCTGCCCGGAACTGGTCAGGAAATTGGTGATCACCGGAGTCATCTGCTTGGCCGTCAGTCCAGGGATCTTGCTCGCCAGCATCGGCGCGACCCGGCCAGCCATCTTCTCGACGAAGCCCAGCGGAATCTTGGATCCGACCCCACCGGTCAGCGCACCGATTACACCGGAAACGGTCACCTTCCAGATTGAATCGAACAGCGACACATCCTGCCCCGACGCCACTTTGCCCAGTTCACTCGTGGCCGAATTCAACACGCCGACCGCGGCACCCGTGGAGGCCGCCGCCTTGGCCACGGTCATCCCGCCTTTCACTAGAATGCCCCCACCGAGGGCAGCAACCACGGTAAAACAGACTGCAGAAGTAACCTTGAGCACGGTCCCCGTCGCATAGGCCGATCCGGCAAAATCGCTCAGGAACCGTTGCACCTCGTTGGTAAAGGCATTCACCGCGTGCTCCGCCTCGGGCAGGGCCTTGTCGAGCAAGACCAGATCCCTGGACGACACCGCCCGTTCCAGCGCACCGACCGCCTTGATCGAGGCACCGGAAATGCTCGACGCGGGGTATTTCACCCGTCCCACAGACATGATCAGCGCGTGGGTGATCGCCTGCATATAGCCTTGCTTGATCTGGGCGATATCGAGGTAATGCTCGAACGTATCCAGATTGTTCTTGTGCGACCGGATGATCGACTTGATGTAATTCTCGAGCTTCTTGAAAACCTGCGCCTTCATCGCTTCGAAATCCTCGGGCGTCAGCAGCAAATCCTTGCCCTGATAGCGGACCTTGACCATGACGATCTTGGCCTCTTCAGCCTCCAGCGCCTTCTTCGCCGCCTCGAACTTTGACGACAGCGCGGCAAAGGTCTTGCCACCGGGATCGACAACTTGATCAGGGGTCTTGAACCCGGCCTTTTTCTGGACCGCAGCAATCGCCTTCAACAACCCCGCATCCATCATGCTGCCCTCTGGCACATTATAGCCATTGGCGCGCAGCATCAGCCGCAACAATGTCACATCATCAGGATTATTCCTGACCGTGTCGCCCTGGCTTGACCGGGGTGACAGCCCGACCGGTGCCTTCAATTTCTCTGCCATAAATATCTCCCAAAACTTCAATGGTTGGATATTCCAACAACTGCCCGCAAACTCCTAACATTTTCTGTCGCGCTAACGCTGGCCCGAACAGGCGGCGGCTACCGGCACAATACCGATCTCCCTCGTGACAATCGGGGATACCCTGCCTATAAGGCCGCAAAATCACCGATGCGCCCAAAGGACCCATCCATGACCACCCTCGTTTTCGGCCACAAATCCCCTGATACCGATTCCACCGGTTCGCCGCTGATCTGGGCGTGGTATCTCACGCATATGGGGCAACCCGCCGAGGCGCGGCTTTTGGGCACGCCCAATACCGAAGCGGCCTTTGTCGCCAAATACTGGGGCTTCGATCTGCCTCCCGTCATTTCGGACGTCGAGGACGGTCAGGCCGTGGTGATCGTGGACACCAACAACCCCGCCGAACTGCCCGCCAATATCAATAACGCCGATATTCAGGCGATCATCGACCACCACAGACTGGTCGCCGGGCTCGAAACCAAAGCGCCGATCGACATCACGATCCGGCCGCTGGCCTGCACCGCCACTCTGCTCTACCAACTCATGGGGCATCACGCCGGCCATGCGCCCGCCGAAATCCGGGGTCTGATCCTGTCCTGCATCCTCTCCGATACCCTCGCCTTCCGCTCGCCCACCACCACGCCCACGGATAAATCGCTGGCCGAGAAACTTGCCAAAGACCTCGCCATCGACATTAATGCTTACGCCGCCGAAATGTTCGCCGCCAAATCCGATGTCTCGCGCTTCTCCGATGCAGAACTGCTGCGGATGGATTCCAAGGAATACACCGTCGACGGTACGCACTTCCGCATCTCCGTGCTCGAAACCACCTCGCCGCAACTCGTGCTGGACCGCAAGGCATCGCTGATGGCCAGCATGGACGCCGTCGCCAAAGAGGATGGCGCCGATCAGGTGCTCCTCTTCGTCGTCGATATCCTGCGCGAAGAGGCGACGATGCTGATCCCCAACGCACTCTCGAAAACCGTCGCGGAAAAAAGCTTTGGCGTCACCGTTACCGGCGATACCGTGGTGCTGCCCGGCGTGATGAGCCGCAAGAAACAGATCATTCCCATGCTCAAGGTATAAGTCCCAATGACCCGGATCATCACGAATTTCGCAGAAATATCGTCGCGTTACGACGCGGCGTTCGTCGATCTCTGGGGTTGCATGCATGACGGTCTGCGCGCCTTTCCCGCCGCCGTCGCCGCAATGCAGGCGTTCCGGGCACAGGGCGGCAAGGTGGTTTTGCTCACCAATGCACCCCGGCCGCGCAGCGCCGTCGTTGCACAGGTCGCGCGCCTCGGCATCCCCGATGACGCATGGGACGTGATCGCCACCTCCGGCGATTCCGCCCGCGCCGCCATGTTCGCGGGTGTCGTCGGCACAGACGTGCATTTCATCGGCGAGCCACATGACCAAAGCTTTTTCGCCCCGCTCGACATCGCCGAAAACCCGGTCGAAATCACCCAGGTACCGTTGGCACAGGCCACCGGCATCGTCTGCACCGGCCCCGCCGACCCGCACGCCGACCCGGCCGTCTACCGGCCCACATTCCTTGTCGCCAAACAGATGGGGCTCAAACTGCTCTGCGCCAATCCCGACATTCAGGTCGACCGGGGCGATAGCCGCGAATGGTGCGCCGGCGCGCTCGCCGCCCTCTACACCGAAATGGGCGGCGAAAGCCTCTATTTCGGCAAACCCTACCCCCCCATCTACGACCTCGCCCGGCGCCGTCTCGCGGAGCTGGGGGTCGCTACGTCTGACGCCAGGATCATCGCCATCGGCGACGGGATCAACACCGATATTCAGGGCGCAATGGGCGAAGATATCGACTCGCTCTTCATCACCGGCGGTCTGGCCGCAGCCGAAACCGGCACCACCGATCAACCCGACCCGGCCCTGCTCGACGCATGGCTGGAAACGAAAATGCTCTCGCCCGCCTATGCGATTGGGTATTTGCGTTAACGACCTCTTCCTACCGTCCGTGCGCAGCACGGACAGCGCCCGAACCGCCCCCACGGGGCGGGCGCTTTCGCACCCACCCCTCGGTTCGGGCGCCGCCCGTGCCCAGCCGTAAGATTGCTTTCTGCACTTGCGAAGCAATATAATTACCCATACCATCTTCCAAACGATCATTTATGACCAACTGGATGCGCCATGCGCGATAACGAAGCCCGCGGCACCATCTGCATCGAGGATATCGAGATCGGGATGATCCGGACCCTCACCAAACAGATCACCGACCATGATATCGCGCTCTTTGCCGAAGTCTCCACCGACCATAACCCCGTCCACCTCGACGAATCCTACGCGCAGGACACGATCTTCGGCGGGCACATCGCGCATGGGATGCTCACCGCCGGGCTCGTGTCCGCCGTGATCGGCGAACAGCTTCCCGGCCACGGCACCGTCTATCTCGGGCAATCCCTGCGCTTTCTGGCCCCCGTCAGGCCCGGCGACACGGTCACGGCCGAGGTCGAGGTGACCGGGATCGACCACGCCAAACGCCGGGTCACCATGGACACGCGCTGCCTCGTCTCCGGCAAGAAAGTCCTGACCGGCGAGGCATTGGTCCTCGCCCCCAGCCGCAAGTTCGACTGACCCAAACTGAGGCCGCAGCAGGCCTTGCACCCCCCGCGCAGGGACGTTACCCAAGCGGCCATGCGCATCATCCGCGACCTCATGTTCATCGACCCCGCTGACCGTGGTGCAGCCGCAGCCATCGGCAATTTCGACGGCGTGCATCTGGGGCACCGGGCGGTGATCGACATTACCCGCGCAGCCGCCCTTGCCGGCAATGTCCCGCTCGGCATCATGACGTTCGAACCGCACCCGCGGCAGTTTTTCGCCCCCGACGCCGCGCCCTTCCGGCTGATGAACGCCAGCGCGCGGGCGCACAGGCTCGCACGGCTCAAGGTTGAAAAACTGTATGAAGTGTCCTTCAACGCCGCTCTCGCGGCGCTTTCCGCGCAGGAATTTGCAAGCCGGGTGATCGTGGACGCGCTCGGCCTCACCCACGTCGTCGTCGGTCAGGACTTCTGTTTCGGCAATGGACGCACCGGCACCGCCGCCGATCTGCAGCGTTTCGGCCCCGAAATGGGCTTTGGCGTCACCATCGCCCCAATGGTCGATCTCGGCGCAGGCGAGGTCAGTTCCACCGCGATCCGCACAGCGCTCACCGAAGGCCGCCCCCGCGACGCCGCCGCCATGCTCGGCCACTGGCACCGGATCGAAGGCGCGGTCATTCGCGGCGAACAGCGCGGGCGCGAGCTTGGCTACCCCACCGCGAACACGTCGATCAGTAGCCTGCACCCGCCACGTTTCGGCGTCTACGCGGTCGAGGTCGATGTCCTCGACGGACCGCATCAAGGCAAATACACCGGCGCCGCGTCCATCGGCACCCGCCCGATGTTCGGCCAAAACCTGCCCAATTGCGAAAGCTATATCTTTGATTTCAAAGGTGATCTTTACGGCGCCACCCTTTCCGTCGCGCTTGTCGAGTACCTGCGGCCCGAGCTGAAATTCGACAGTCTCGGCGCTCTCGTCACCCAGATGGACGCAGACTGCGCCCGAGCCCGCGATATTCTCTCCCATGTCGGATGACCCCATCGACCGTGGCGGTCTGCGTCGCCGGTTCTGGGAAACCGAACCGCTGAACAAACTCACCCCCCAGGAATGGGAGGCGCTCTGCGATGGCTGCGGCAAATGCTGCCTGAACAAACTCGAGGATGAAGACACCGGCGAGGTCGTGCTCACCCGCGTCGCCTGCCGCCTGCTCGACGATCAGAGCTGCCGCTGCACGCAATACCCCGTGCGGCACAACTTCGTCCCCGAATGCATTGTTCTGACACCAAAAACCATCGAGAAAAACCTCTACTGGCTGCCCCAGACCTGCGCCTACCGCCTGCGCTACGAAGGCCGCCCGCTTTATGCATGGCACCCGCTCAACTCCGGCACCGCACAGTCGGTGCATGACGCCGGCGTCTCGGTGCAAGGCCTGACCATCCCGGAATTCGAGGTGGCCGAAGAAGACTGGGAAGACCACATCATCGAGGAGCCGCTCTGAATGTTCTTTGCCTCTGACAATGCCGGTCCCGTCCACCCCACCGTGATGGCAGCGCTGCAAGCCGCCAACACCGGCTACGCCCGCGCCTACGGGGCCGACGACCTGATGGACACGGTCCGCGCCCAGATCCGTGACCTCTTCGAGTCCCCCGACGCCGCCGTCTACCTCGTCGCCACCGGCACCGCCGCCAATTCCCTGCTGCTCGCCACCATGGCAAACCCCTGGGACACGGTCTTTTGCGCGCCGATGGCCCATATCCACGAGGATGAATGCAACGCGCCCGAATTCTACAGCGGTGCCAAACTCACCCTTGTCCCCGCGACCAATGCCAAGATGACCCCCGACGCGTTGCACAAGGCCATCAGCGTCGAAGGCTCGCGCGGCGTCCACGGCCCGCAGCGCGGCCCGGTCTCGATCACACAAGCCACCGAAAAGGGCACCGTTCATAGCCTCGCCGAACTTCAGGCGCTCACCGCCGTCGCCTGCGATTTCGGGCTACAGACTCATATGGACGGCGCACGTTTCGCCAACGCAATCGTGCATCTGGGCTGCACCCCGGCCGAGATGACATGGAAATCCGGCATCAACACGGTCAGTTTCGGCGGCACCAAGAACGGTCTGATGGGGGTCGAAGCCGCCGTCATCTTTGACCCGGCACTGGCATGGGAGTTTGAACTGCGGCGCAAACGCGGCGCGCATCTGTTCAGCAAACACCGCTACCTCTCGGCCCAGATGCACGCTTACCTCACCCACAACCTCTGGCACGACCTCGCCAACAGCGCCAACGCCGCCTGCGCCCGTCTAACCGCCGGTCTGCGCGCCACGCCGGGGGTGGAACTGGTGTGGGAGCCGCAGGCAAACCTCGTCTTCACCCGCTTCACCCGCGCCGCCCACCAAAGGCTGCACGCCGCAGGTGCGGTCTACTACGTCTGGGACGGCGATCACACCACCGGCGACCCCGACGAATTCCTGACCGCGCGGCTGGTCTGCGACTGGTCGATGAGTGACGCGACGGTGGATCAATTCATCGCGGCTCTACGGGGCTGACGGATCCCAATCCTCATGGACATTACGCAACCATGACCGGCCCCACCGGGCCTGTCACATCGCGCCCTCTCGCCCCGCTCAGCGCCTGCCGGCCAGATGCGCCTCCAGATCGTCCAGACGGTCCTGACCCCAGAACCGCTCATCGGTCTCGGTGATATAGAACGGCGCACCAAAGACACCGCGCGCGACGGCCTCCTCGGCATTGGCGCCATAGGTCTCTGCCCCTTCCAGCATACCCTTGTCTGCCAGCGCCGGGTCAAACCCTGCCGCCTCCAGACAAGCGCGGATGACCTCATCCTCGGCGATATTCTGCTCTTTCGCCCAGACCGCCGCGCCAAAGCCATGCACCAGCGCGCCCAGATTAACGCCACCCGCCTTTTGCGCCGCAATCACCGCATAGGCGGCAGGGGCACCGTTGGTGGGAAAGAATGCGGGGCGCAGGTTCAACACCAACCCCGCCTTCGCCGACTGACGGCGCAATTCCTGCAGCCGGTATTCCTGCCTCGCGGGAGCACGATCCTTCAGCGCCACCCCCCCGGTGCGGGCAAAAACCGTGCCGGTATCCAGCGGCTTGTAGGTCAGCGTCGCCCCGGTGCGGGCCGCAATCGCCTCGAGCCGCGTGCCCGCCAGATAGACATAGGGCGACAGCAGCGTGAAATAGTAATCGACATGCGACATTTGCAGACTCCCGGACGGTCAATTGTTTGCCTGACCCTAGGCATGTGCTAGGCGGTGTCAACGTCACGATTCCGTTGCATGCGTCAGCGGATGACCCATCGCAAAGGACCGTATCCCATGGCCATGACCGAGCCGAAACTGATCTCCGGCAATGCGAACCGCTCCCTTGCCCGCGCCGTCGCGCGGCGGATGTCGCTGCACCGGGGGATGAGCGTGGGGCTCGTCGATGCGCGGGTCGAACGGTTCAACGATCAGGAGATTTTCGTCGAGGTCTACGAGAATGTGCGCGGCGAGGATATGTTCATCATCCAGCCCACCTCGAACCCGGCCAATGACAACCTGATGGAACTGCTGATCATCGCCGATGCGCTGCGGCGCTCCTCTGCGGCGCGGATCACCGCCGTGATCCCCTATTTCGGCTATGCGCGGCAGGACCGGCGGACCAAGGCCCGCACACCGATTTCGGCCAAACTCGTGGCCAATCTGATCACCGAGGCCGGGATCGAACGGGTGCTGACGCTCGACCTGCACGCGGCGCAGATTCAGGGCTTTTTCGATATCCCCGTGGATAACCTCTATTCCTCGCCGATCTGGGCGCTGGATATCGCGCATCATTTCAAGGGACGGATGGATAATCTGATGGTCGTCTCGCCCGATGTCGGCGGCGTGGCGCGGGCGCGCGAACTGGCGCAACGGATCGGGGCACCGCTGGCCATCGTCGACAAACGGCGCGAAAAGGAAGGCGAAGTCGCCGACATGACCGTGATCGGTGACGTAACCGGCAAGACCTGCATCCTGATCGACGACATCTGCGACACCGCAGGCACGCTGGTCAAGGCCGCCTCGGAACTGATCAAGGTGGGCGCTGTCGAGGTCCACGCCTATATCACCCATGGCGTGCTCTCCGGCCCCGCGATCGAGCGGATCGAAGGCTCGGAGTTGAAATCGCTGGTGATCACCGATTCCATTGAGGCAACCGCCGCCGTGCGCGACGCGCGCAACATCCGGATTGTGCCCACCGCCCCGATGTTCGCGCAGGCGATCCTGAACATCTGGAACGGCACCTCCGTCTCCTCGCTGTTCAATCCCGAAACGCTGACGCCGATCTACGAAGGTATGTATTCGGCGGCGTGAGAATAGTTGGTCAGCCGTTTTGGAGATTTTGAAAATGGCGCGGCATCCGACCACGGTTATCTTCCATATGGGGCGAAGTGGCAGCACAGTCTTTGGCGATCTTCTCAATCAGAATCCAAACATACGCGCAGACATCGAGATTTATGCAATCACTTTTCGCAGACTTCGCGAGTCTCAACCAGATGCTCAGGGCAATCGCTTTTGGCCTAAGCCACTGATATGTTGTTCACAAGTTGGCGTAGGAACGTATCATCCCAGCCCGCGCGCTTGAGTTTGATAGACAGGGACGTCTTCGAGGTATCGCGTCGA
>Ga0105054_10004494_pt1 | contig 20790 bp, 18 predicted proteins | sample BON02_FD_78091 | JGI IMG/M metagenome (GOLD analysis project Ga0105054, IMG submission 78091) | Freshwater microbial communities from Lake Bonney liftoff mats and glacier meltwater in Antarctica - BON-02 (megahit assembly) | ecosystem: Environmental > Aquatic > Freshwater > Ice > Glacier...
AACACAACTAGGGGCAAGATCAAGCTCTTTTGATAAATTAAACCGGCAAAAATGGCTTTTGGTAAATTTCAAAATGAATACCCTGCCTCCTATTCATATTGTTGACCGATATCTCCAAACTGTTGAATTTCTTGGTGTAAAAAATGATTCCAAAGGGCTTGATTATTTTTTATTGAAGCATTATGAAATTGATGAACTGTTACCGCAGTCACATCTAAAATATATTTCAGTTGTAATTGGTGCCCAACATGCAACAAAAAGACTGCCTGTAGAAAAATTGACCGAACTATGCAGCAAAATTGAAGGTCCAATAGTGTTATTAGGTGGGCCTGAGGACAAAGAACGAGGAGAAGAAATTGCAAATAAAGCAGGCATTCACGTTTTTAATGGCTGCGGCCGGTTTAAACTTGAAGAATCTGCATTTCTTATCAGCAGGTCTGAAAAGGTAATCAGTCATGATACTGGACTCATGCATATTGCTGCGGCCTTCAATAAGCCCATTATATCAGTTTGGGGCAATACAGTCCCTGAATTTGGAATGTATCCCTACAAAACAGATTATTCGCATATCATTGAGGTAAAAGGTTTAAATTGCCGCCCATGTTCAAAAATTGGATTTAATAGTTGCCCAAAAGGTCACTTTAAATGCATGAATCTTATCGATCTGAACAATATTATCACAGAAACTTATGCCTAAACAATTACTGATCATTCGCCACGCAAAAGCCGGAGAAGCCGATTTTAAAAAACCTGATTTCAAAAGAGCCTTGAGTCACCGGGGTGAAAAAAATGCACAGGAAATGGCTAAAAGACTAAAAACGAAAAATTTACAGCCTCAAAAATTGCTTAGCAGTCCGGCATTGCGTGCCATCTCAACCGCCAATTATTTCGCTAATGAATTAGGAATTGCACAATCAGAGATTATTCAGGATATGGAAATATACGATGCCTTAACTAATACTTTGCTCGATTGCATTAATAATATGGATGATCAGGCGGATTTCGTTGCATTGTTTGGCCATAACCCGTCGATAACTGATCTTGTCAATAAATTATGCACCACAACTATTTACAATATTCCAACTTGTGGAATGGCATTAATGAAATTTCCTTTTGATAGCTGGAAAATGCTTAGTGAGGGAACCGGAGATTTGATTTTTTATGATTTTCCAAAAAATCAGCAGATTTAAGAACCTCCATTAGGTCATTTTATAAATCTTCCCGGGTAAGGAAATGATACTTCCATTCATTTCCATGCCCAAAATGATCATCACAAGCCTACTTTGCTGAAAACCACTTAAAATAGCAAGATCATCTACTCCAAGATTTCCATTTGCATAAAGTATATCAGCAACGACCTGCTCATCTTCTGTAAGGTTAATTGGCAGACTAAGTTGAGATTTTAAAGGTAGTACCTTATCTGCGGTCCAGCCCATCAGGTACTCCAGGTCGGCTACTCTAGTCATCAAGTTTGCTCTGTTTGTTTTAATAAGGAAATTACATCCCTGACTGAATTCGTCATAAACTCTGCCCGGATAAGCAAAAACGTCCCTATTGTAGGAATTAGCCAATTCGGCGGTAATTAATGCCCCTCCTTTGATATTAGCTTCTACGACAATAGTCAGGTCGGCCAAACCTGCGATGATTCGGTTTCGCTTTGGAAAATTCTCCCGGTCCGGAATTGTACCCGACATGAATTCGGTGATCAATCCACCGCAATCAAGTATCTTTTCTGCCATTGCGCGGTGTTGAGCTGGATAAATACGGTCGAGCCCATGGGCAAGAACTGCAATATTCGGTACCGCGTTTTTAAGAGCTTCCTTATGTGCCGCCCCATCAATCCCATAAGCCAATCCACTGATAATTAAAGGCTCATGTACCTTGAGATCTTCTATCAGTGATCTACATATCTCCTTTCCATATTCTGTGGCATTTCTCGTTCCTACAATACTGATTACCTTGCCGGCATTTAGGTTTGCATTTCCTTTAAAATATAATATTATAGGCGCATCTGCGCAGTTTCTAAGGCGCTTTGGGTACTCATCATCAGTAAGAAAAAACACTTTTATTTTGAACTTATCGATAAAACTCAGTTCCTGTTCAGCACGTTTCAAGGCGGAATGTTCCTTTAAGAATTCCAGTGTTTTAGGCCCTATGCCAGGGATATGGGCAAGATGTTTGCTTTTTGCTTTAAAAACTTCTTCAGCATCACCACAATAACTAAGGAGATTCCTGGCCAGTACAGAGCCGATACCGGGTATACATGATAATGCCAATTGATGAAGCAATGCCATATTTTAAGGATAAATAGCGAAAAAATAATAAATAGAGCACACAAATGAAGAGACATTGGGGATGTCGCATTCAATTGAATATATTAAACTTTATTGTGGGATATAAACCACAAACTTAGTATCAAAATAATCTTCCTTAAAAAACTTTGAAAGTGGTATAAGTTCTGTTTTTAAACCTGATTCCTTTATTTCTTCGTCCAAATCGCCACCTTTCAAGTACAATATACCATTTTGAAGAGTGTTCATTGACTTTTTCTCAAATTTTCCCTTTACCCAAGGATAAAATTCAGATAGTCGTGTAACTGCTCTAGATACCACAAAATGAAATTTCTCATCAATATGTTCAGCTCTAGCATGGCTTGCCCGCACATTTGTCAACCCACTGCCTAACGCAACCTCCTGAACTACCTTAATCTTCTTTCCTATTGAATCGACCAGATGGAAATTAGTTTCAGGAAACATAATGGCCAGTGGAATTCCTGGAAAGCCACCACCAGTACCTACATCGAGAACTTTTTCACCGGGCAAAAATGAAATGAGCTTCGCGATAGCCAATGAATGAAGAATATGATGAAGGTATAGCATATCAATATCCTTTCTGGAAATCAGATTGATCCTGGCATTCCAGAAACGATAGAGCTCGTCAAGTTCGGCGAATTGCTCCTTTTGTTTCTGGCTCAGGTCCGGAAAATAATGGGATATGATATCAGAAGTCACTTCTTAAATTTTTCTTTTTACGATTCATAATATTAGCCATCAGATCGCGGGCGCGGAAAAGCTGTGCTTTCACCGTACCCAATGGCAGATCAAGCTGCTGAGCGATCTCTTCATAGGATTGTTCATCATAATACCTCAGAATAATCAAAGTTCTATACCTTTGAGGTAACTGCTCCACAATACTCTTAAGTTTCTCACTTTCCTGCTTCTTTATTGATGTTTGTTCTGGATCTAAGGTATCTGATGCAATCTGCAATTGTTTTTCCTCCTTATCCTCATCAGTTAATGTTTGCAGAGAAACCACATTTAGTCTCTTCTTCCTGATAAAGTCTATACAGTTATTGGTTGCTATCCTGAACAGCCAGGTACTAAATGCGAAATCAGGTTTATACTTCTCAATATTCTCAAATGCCTTGGCAAATGTTTCAACTGTAAGATCCATTGCATCGTCTTTATTGTTGACCATTTTAAGGGCCATAAAATATATGGAGTCCTTGTATCGTTGCATCAATTCAGCATAAGCTTTCTGATCCCCATCTTTAGCTCTAATAACCAGCATGAAATCGTTTTTGGCATTCGCCGAAAAGTTAGGATTTATTTCCATTCAACCCTCTTCCTGAATATGGCTATAAAGTTTAAAAGCATGATATAAATGTAATAAATGAAATCAAATAGTGGTACCCACCAAATTAAATCAATATATTTTAGTTTCTTTAAAACAGGAATATAAACCAGTAATTGAGCCAAAAGCCTGATCGAATAAATTGCCCCAATAATCCACCAATCGGCTTTTATTGCGATTAAACCAATCAGAAATGCATAAAATAAGAAACCTGAGAGCACCTGAAATCCCAACATTTTTTTATGACTGCTTTTGTATGCCTTTCCGGCACTCTGATGACGGAATTTTTGAGAGAAATAGCTTGAAATTGATTTTTTGGGTTCAGACCAGATATGAGAATCAAAATCTATTTCGATCCTAGTATTCGTACTTGTGGCGTTCTGGTTAACAAAAAGGTCGTCATCCCCAGATAAAATATGCATGTGTGATGCAAATCCCTTCCCCTTAAAAAATAAAGATTTCCGATAGGCCATATTTCTCCCTACTCCCATATAAGGATTGCCTTTAAGGGCGTATGAAAGATAGTTTAGGGCAGTTATGAATGTCTCATAACGAATAAACCTATTCAACAGCCCCCCTTTAAAGTCATAAGGTGAGTAAGCAAGGACAATTTCGGTATTCTCATTGAAATTTCGCTGAATTCGCTTAAGCCACTGATCTGATGCGGGTCTGCAATCCGCATCAGTAAAGACCAAGTTTTCATTTTTAGCTGCTTTTATACCAAGTGTTACAGCAAACTTCTTTCCGTGTTTAAATCGTGGGTGATCATTTATAGTAACTACTTTCAGATTCTTATGCTGAAGAGAAAGGTCACGCAAAAACCAGTCTGATCCGTCATTAGAACAATCATTTACAATAACAATCTCAAAATCAGGGTAATCCTGTTCTAGAAATGGCGAGAGATTCTGCTTTAAATTCTCTATCTCATTTTTTGCGCAAATGATAACCGAAATGGGCTCCAAAACTAGGCTTTCATCTTCATAACCATTATAAACAGCCAACTTTCTGTGAATTGCAAGAGTAAAATATAGCTGCAGGATCAAACAAGTCAGTAAGGAAATTGAAATCGAAATAACTAAATAATCCACGAGTGATACTGGGCTTTAAACAGGGGTAAATTTCTAATTTTTCAGCAAACTATTGTCATACTTTATAAAATAAAACAAATAATCCGCGCATATTTCGGGCTCTCTTCGGCTACAGTTTATATTTTGCTATTTTTGCGCCTGATATTTTGCAATTGAATGAAATTTAAATTAGAGGCCTCAGATAAATCTTCGAAAGCACGGGCAGGTGAGATTAGCACCGACCACGGCATCATCAAAACCCCCATTTTTATGCCTGTTGGTACTGCAGGTTCAGTTAAAGCAGTGCACCAGCATGAACTTTCGGAAGACATTAAGGCCCAGATAATTCTTGGCAATACCTACCATTTGTACCTGAGGCCGGGTTTGGAAACCCTCAAACTTGCAGGTGGTTTACATAAATTTAATGGATGGGATAAACCTTTGCTGACTGACAGTGGCGGTTATCAGGTTTATTCACTATCGGGCGTTCGAAAAATCAAAGAGGAAGGTGTAACCTTTCGCTCACATATTGATGGTTCCAAACATCTTTTCACCCCTGAATCGGTAATGGATACCCAAAGGGTTATTGGAGCTGATATTATAATGGCCTTTGATGAATGTACACCTTACCCTTGCGAATATGGCTATGCCCGCCGTTCGATGGAAATGACCCATCGCTGGCTGAAGCGCTGCTGCGAACGTTATGATACTACAAATTCCCTTTACGGATTTGACCAAACCTTATTTCCAATTGTTCAGGGATCAGTGTATAAAGATCTTCGAAAGCAATCTGCCGAAGTAATTGCATCATTTGAAAGAGATGGAAACGCAATCGGCGGACTTTCGGTTGGTGAACCTGCTGATGAAATGTACGAAATGACCGATATTGTTACCGATATACTCCCGAAAGACAAGCCTCGCTACCTTATGGGTGTTGGTACGCCTGTTAATATTCTCGAAAATATCGCATTGGGAATAGATATGTTCGACTGCGTAATGCCAACGCGAAATGCCAGAAACGGGATGCTATTCACTAAAAATGGCATTATTAATATCCGAAATGAACGATGGAAGAACGATTTCTCTGCACTGGAAGAAGATAGTGATCTTTTTGCAGACAGAAATTATTCAAAGGCGTATCTTAGACATCTGGCTCATTCAAAGGAGATACTTGGAGCTCAAATTGCAACTTTACATAACCTGCATTTCTACTTATGGCTGGTAAATGAGGCCCGAGAGAAAATTATGTCCGGAAATTTTTACGATTGGAAAAACAAAATGGTCATTCAATTATCACAGCGCTTATAGAATATGATCCGAATAATCGACTGGTATATCATTAAGAAATATCTGGGGACATTTGCCTTTACCCTGACAATTTTTACTGTGATTATTGTAATTTTCGATGTTTCCGAGAAGCTCGATGATTTTTTAAGGCATCAGGCACCGATTAAAGAGATTATTTTCAGCTATTATGTCGGTTTTATTCCGTTTTACCTCAATTTTCTCTCTCCATTAATAAATTTCATAGCAGTTATTTTCTTTACGGCGAAAATGGCCGATCAAACCGAAATCGTTCCGATTCTTAGCAGCGGTGTTAGTTTTAAACGATTTTTATGGCCTTACCTGATCTCATCCACAGTCATTTTTTTGGTTACACTAATCTTTAATCTGTTTATAATTCCTGAAACCAACCGCCTGAAGATAGACTTCGAGAATGTTTATGTCAATCCGAAATCAGACAATTCTAAGATGTATACGCATATGCAGATTGATAAAAATACGTTGGTATACATTGAAAACTTTGACAATAATTTAAAAACCGGCTATAAATTCACACTTGAAAAATTTTCAGGACAGGATCTGAAAGAAAAGCTGGTTGCAGATAGGATCAGTTGGGATTCAGTGAAAACTAAATGGAAAATTGAAAACTATTCTATCAGAAAAATTGATGGTTTGAAGGAGTCCATGTCAGCGGGTTTGCAAATGGACACAACCCTAGATATGCGCCCCAAAGACTTCGAAATTTATGATAATATTTACCAGGCAATGAATATGGGTGAGTTAAATGACCGCATTGAAAAAGAAGAAATCCGTGGCACCGGGGTAATGGCCGATTTAAAACTGGAAAAATACCAGCGTTTTGTTTACCCCCTATCTGCATTTGTTCTAACTTTAATGGGCGTTTCTCTATCATCACGAAAGGTACGAGGTGGTGTCGGCCTTCCTCTTGGGATAGGTATTTTTTTAAGCTTTACCTATATTTTATTCATAAGGTTCTCAAGCATGTTTGCCTTAAAAGGCGGATTGCCTCCTCTCATTGCTGTACTGATTCCAAATATAGTTTTCGGAATTCTTGGCATTTATTTATTGATGAAAGCCCCCAAATAATCCGATATGCCTGTTCAAAAACCTGCGATCAGCCAAAACCTGATCATACTTCACATTACTGTATTTGTATGGGGTTTTACCGGAATCCTGGGTGCTTTGATTTCTATCGATGCCGCCCATCTAGTTTGGTACAGGGTTCTGATCGCTTTTATTAGTTTGTACGGTTATTTCCTATTTAAGAAAATACCAATCAGGGTATCCTCAGAAACATTTTTGAAATTATTCTTTACCGGTGCTATTGTTGCCGCCCACTGGATTCTGTTCTTCCAATCAATCAAACTATCTACCGTTTCTGTTGCTCTTGTAAGTCTTTCATCTCTTACCTTGTTTACAGCGATATTAGAACCCTTGTTAAAAAGGCAAAAGATATCAGGCCTTGAGATATTCACAGGATTAATGATTATATCCGGAATTTATATGATCTTCAAGTTTGAATCCAGGTACTCGACAGGAATAATCTGCGGCTTGTTAAGTGCCTTATGCGCGAGCATTTTCTCCATAATAAATTCCAAGCAAATTCAAAATCGCCCTGCACCCATTATAAGCTTCTATGAGCTCATTGGAGCTTGGGTATGGGTTTCTTCTTATTTATTAATTTCGGAAGGCTTGAAGGCTCCTATTAGCCTCAATCCTTCAGATCTATTCTTTTTATTGATCTTGGGAACCGTTTGTACCTCAATTGCATACGTTGCAGGGGTAGCTGTCATGAAAGAATTATCCGCTTTCAGGGTGGCTCTTATTACAAATCTCGAACCAGTTTATGGCATTATTTTAGCCTTCATGTTCTTTGGGAAAAAGGAACAAATGACTCTTGGATTTTATGCAGGAGCAATAATTGTGCTGGGTACGATCTTCATGTATCCCTACTTAAAAAACATAAAAAGAAAGCCAATTTTGAAAACCCCCATCGGGTAGGGGAGGAGTTTTTTACACTAAGTCCTATTTATAACTGAATAAAAACATCAAAATAATGCTATTTTTCATGTTTGGGATTAGCTGAATTCAGGCCATATTTATTTGCAGGATATAGGATAAAGTCAATGCGGATTTGGTAGGTATTGCATGTCTTTATAATCCCTTGTGTGATGTAGTAATTAATCTAAAGAAAATGATGCATTCAGAGAAAATGCAGCTAACTGATAACAAAAGGTTCGGGTACTTTAATACAAAAAATAAGCAGGTAGTTCAAACCATTAAAAATGTTGTAATAAACTTATGAATAAAATCAGTGTTCTATTTTTGGATTAGCAGAATATTGATTCGTATCTGAATAAACATGAATGTCAATAATTATCGTAATTCCTAAAAAAACAAAAATATAATTTCAGCTACCCGGAAAAAATAATAAATATTTTAATTGCATAAAAATCACACGGTTAGGACAATTTTTACAATATTTTTTTAATTAATGAAATAATTAATGAAAATTTAAATATATATATATTATTAATAACCAATAATTTAAGTAAAATATTTTAATAATAAGTTTATATAAAATCTGATTAGAATCAAAGCAAAAACTAAATTAATTAGTAAACCTTCGCATAGATGAGAATACAAGAATTTAAACAACTGTATATCAGTATATTTATATCTTTTATATTATGTTTAAATACAGTAACGGTTTTGTCTCAAATTTTCGACGCAGAGCAGAACCCTCCGGGACTAAAATGGATGCAGATCCGGACTGAAAACTTTCAAATCATTTATTCTAGGGAGCTGGAAGTTGAAGCTCAGAGAATGTCAAATACCCTTGAACATCTTATTAGCGGCGTCAGCAAATCTCTGAAAAAAAGACCTCGCCCAATATCCATCATCCTTCAAAATCAAGGTGTCATTTCTAATGGTTTTGTTCAACTTGCCCCTAGACGTTCGGAGTTCTATACTACCCCACCCCAGAACCTCGACTTCCAGGATTGGCTCAATAGCTTGGCTGTCCATGAGCTTAGGCATGTGGTTCAATTTGATAAATTAACTGGCGGATTGAAAGCTCCGTTTTTTGAAGAATTAGCACTTGCAATTTTCGGCATCACCCTCCCACCCTGGTTCTATGAAGGGGATGCTGTAGGTATAGAAACAGCACTTAGCCATGCCGGACGCGGGAGGCTTCCTGACTGGGAAAAAATTTTCAGAACAAATACACTAAGTACCCATCCCTACTCCTACTCTAAAAATTATTTTGGATCACTTAAAGATCGGACACCAGGCTATTATCAGTTAGGTTATTTTATGACCACGAAACTAAAAAGAGACTACGGAAAAGATATTATAGACAGCCTCATGACTAGGGTCAGGCGAAATCCTTTGAGGCCATACAATCTGAGCAATTCAATGAAACACTTTACCGGTCTTAACAGCCGAATGCTACATGACACTACAATAGCTGAATTGAAAGCGCTTTGGCAGAAGCAATCCAAAGGGCTGATACAAGTTCAATATACCGCAATCAACAAGAGAAAAGATTCACTACCTGCCGACTACCTGCTGCCGGTGCATACTCCTAATGGTGAAATTATTGCCCTTAGACAAAATCTGACTCAAACCCCAGTAATCATTTTAATTGATTCAGCGGGCAGGGAGCGCATTCTATGCAAAATCGGCTTTCAAACCGAATATAATTTCAGGTACGCGGCAGGAAAAATTGTATGGGATGAGTTCAGATTGGATAAACGGTATAGGAAACGTTCCTTTAATGTGATCAATATTTATGACTTAGCAAATAATCATGTTAAGCAAATAAGCCATAAAAGCCGTCTATTCTCCCCCAGCCTGTCTGCAGATGGGAAAACTATTATAGCAGTAAAAATTAATACTTCCAACCTGTTTTCCCTAATTGAGCTGCAAGCCGAAAATGGTACTGTACTCAGAGAATATCCGGTTGTTGAAGGTTACAGCTTACAAAACCCTTCCTATAATGAACAAGGAGATAAAATAGTATGTGTTGTGATGAGTAAAGACGGTGCTGCCTTAATGGAATTCAGGCGAACAGATGGAAGCAATAAAATCATCACCTCATTTCAAAGGCAACAGATTACTCGTCCGGTTTATGCGGGCAAAAACATTTTGTTCAGAGCACATTATAACGGCCTGAACAATATTTACTGTCTAACACCTGAAATGAAGGTTATTCCTATCACTTCAGCTGCTTTCGGGGCTACAAATCCATCGTATGACAAGGATAGAAATAGCTTGCTTTTCAATAATTATCAGGTTAGGGGTTATGACATAGTCAGTATACCGTTTGAAAAACTTACCGAAATCCGGGAAACCATATCCACTTTCATAGATTATTCATCACCATTGGTTAGTCAGGAAGCAAACGCCAATATTCTCGATTCAATACCTCAAAAAATATATCCCTCTAAATCATACAAAGAATTTAGTAATCTACTCAATTTCCATAGTCTATCACCTATTGCCAAAAACAGCGATACTAGTAATGAGCTGAGCATTGGATTAAAGTTCAAATCGAACAATCAGCTAAACACGCTCGATTTGTATGGAGGTTATCAATTTAATTCAGGATTAAGGAAAAGTGAGTACCTGGCCGGGCTAAGCTACAAACGTTTTTTTCCTATTCTGGATATCACTTACTCAAACAGGGCTAATTTAATCTATACCCGGCAAAACAATCTTTTGATTCCTGTAAGCTGGCGTGAGAATATTGCGGAAGCTGTGCTAAGCATCCCCTTTACATTTAATCGCCTTAATAAGAGCTATAACATGGGGTTCAGAAGTTCAAGCAGTTTCACTTCCAGGTACGAGGTTCAAAACAGACCCAATAATTTTATCGAAAAGCTTAAATTTCCGATGAAATATCAGATATACCTTAGCAGGAATACACAGCGAAGTGCCAGGGACCTTGCGCCAGCTTGGGGGCAAAATCTTTCACTTTCCTATTTTCATCTTCCCTTCCAGAATTTGCTGAAAGGCACCCTTCTGTCATTCAGAAGTGTTTTTTATACTCCCGGCCTTTTAAGAAACCATTCATTTCAGGCAAGTTTCAATTATCAGGAAAATAGCGGGGCTTATGATTTTAGTATAGAGATCCCAAGAATAAGTGGATACAGAAATCTTAGTCTGACCTCTCAACTCAGAAACACATTACTCCTTGATTATCGTTTTCCACTATTCTACCCTGATGCAGAGTTAGGTCCTTTTGCCTATATCAAAAGAGTGAAAGGTGGTTTTTTTGCCGATTTTGAGAATATTGGTAAAGGAGCGCCCTTCCAGCCACGTACCTTCGGTCTGGAATTAGGTACTGACATGAACCTCATGCGTTTCATGCTTCCGGATTTTGATCTTGCAGGTAAACTAATTTTTAGCAGGGAGAACGCATTAAAAAAACCGATCTTCGAGATTGGATTTATATATGATTTTTAAAGAGTTCAGTTAGATATTAAGTAAGAATATTGCATAATTTACCTTTAGGGCTCTGTTAAACATAAAATGAGGGTCTAAACTCAAAGATCAAGGGATTAATTTTACTACCTTCACATTTGAATTCCGTTATTCTGAACATTATTAAATTATTCTAAAAATGACCTTTAAAACCATATTTATAATCGTCATTTCGGTATTAGTGACCATCATACTCATGAATAATACCGACGAAATAAACTTTTGGATTTTCGGCAATGCAAGGATCCCCAAACTTGTTGTTCTTGGGGTTATGTTCGGGCTCGGATTGATTGTTGGATTCATGGCCGGAAGACCACGTAAAAGAATCCAATCTGATACTTTCAGCTCTGAAGAACCTATTCAAAACAAAGATCAGGATTATATCAAAAATGATCAGGACCAACTGAGCGATGAGGATCGTGATTACATCAGATAGAGTGCATTCTGATTTTTTTTGGTTTAATGCCGATTGTAAGCGGGTGGTGAAAACACCAACCGCAGCAAAATCATTCCCCTGTGTACTTAATGCTAATCTTAATTATGTCGGGTTTATCAAATGGCTTAGTAATTAGCTTTTGCTTATTTTTCCAATGTGCAGATTGGTATTTGGAATTCTACTTTTCCCAAAATTGTCAACTGTCCATTATCAATTATCAATTTTTTATGTAAAAAACCTTGTTTTCCTTTTCAAGATGCGGCAATTTAAGTGAATCCTTAAATATTCCGTAAACCGATGAACCACTGCCGCTCATAGAGGCATACAGAGCACCAGCCTCATATAATGAAGCTTTTATTTTGGCAATTTCAGGATATTTGGAAAAGACAGAGCGCTCAAAGTCATTTTTGATAGTTGATTTCCAATCTGGCAATGGAAGTTTAACCATTTCGGTTAAGGAATCAGCAGCCGGAGCAGGACTCAGCCCCTGATATGCTTCAGCCGTAGAAACTCCAATTGGCGGCATAACCAGCACTATAAAATAAGAGCTCAAATCCAGATCAATTAAACTCAGCTGCTCTCCCTTTTCAATTGCATAAGCCGGCTTATTCTGAATAAAAAAAGCACAATCAGAACCAATTTTTGAGGCATAATGCTCCATTTGTGAATTTTCCAAACCCAGACTGAATTTTTGATTCATCAACTTTATGAAAAATGAAGCATCTGAAGATCCACCTCCCAGTCCGGCACCAATTGGTATATGTTTATGCAAATGAATATGAACTTCAGGCAGTTCAGTAAAATCTTTCTTCAATAAATGATATGCCTTTAAACAGAGGTTATCATCCGCATTTCCGGGAATGTTTAATCCTGATGAACTGAATCTAAGCTCTTGATCATCAACTACTTCTACGGCATCCCTGATTGCCAAAGGATAAAAAATAGTTTGCAGATTATGATAACCATCAGGACGTTTGCTGACAATATTTAAACCTATATTGATCTTGGCATTCGGAAAAAGGATCATATTGTGAACATACTGGTATATTTATGAACAATTTTAGGATGCCAAAAATACATTTATTTTATTTGCGTAAGAAAACTTAAAGCCTTAACCCAACTAACCAACTAACTATCTAACCAACTAACCAACAGAATGAAACAATATCACGAGCTAATGCAGCATGTTCTGCAAAACGGAACTCAAAAGCATGACCGCACCGGAACCGGAACGATCAGTGTTTTTGGCTACCAGATGCGTTTCAATCTTCAGGAAGGATTTCCATTGATAACCACTAAGAAAATGCACCTGAGGTCTATTATTCATGAACTGATTTGGTTTTTGAAGGGTGAAACCAATATTAAATATTTAAAGGATAATGGTGTTAGTATCTGGGATGAATGGGCAGATGAGAATGGCGAACTCGGACCGGTTTATGGCTCTCAATGGCGTTCTTGGCCTAGCCCTGATGGTGGGCATATCGATCAAATTACACAAGTAATCAAGCAAATCCGCAGTAATCCGGATTCAAGACGCCTGATCGTATCGGCATGGAATGTTGCCGAAATTGAAAACATGGCACTTCCACCCTGCCATTGCTTCTTTCAATTCTATGTTGCTGATGGTAAATTAAGTTGCCAACTTTATCAACGAAGCGCCGACATATTTTTGGGAGTACCATTTAATATTGCATCATATGCCCTGCTGACAATGATGGTTGCGCAGGTTTGCAAATTGGAAGCAGGAGATTTTGTACATACCTTTGGGGATGCACATCTTTACAATAACCATCTGGAACAAACCAGACTTCAATTAAGTCGGGAATGCAAGCCGCTTCCGATAATGAAATTAAACCCGGAAATCAGCGATATCTTTGATTTTAAGTTTGAAGACTTCAGCCTAGAGAATTATGACCCGCATCCACACATAAAAGGAGCTGTTGCTATATAACATATATGAATATTAACCTTATTGTTGCCATTGACGAAAAGAATGGGATTGGGAAAAACAATTCACTACCATGGCATTTGCCTGCTGACCTGAAACACTTTAAAATGATCACCAGCGGGCATCCTATTATTATGGGAAGAAAAACCTTTGACTCTATTGGTAAAGTCCTGCCTAATAGAAGAAATATTGTTATTAGCAGACAATCCGCACTTGTAATTCCGGGAGCTGAAATAAGCAGTTCATTGGATCATGCAATTGGGCTTTGTGAAGGCGAGAAAGATGTTTTTGTTATTGGTGGTGCTCAAATATTTGAACAGGCACTTCCTATTGCTATGATACTTTACCTCACTATCATTCATCAGGATTTTGATTCCGATGTATTTTTCCCGCACATTAATATGAATGAATGGACAGAAGAAGAAAAAATTCTACATGAACCTGATGAAAAGAACTTATATTCTTATAGTTTTATCAAATACAAAAAAGCCTGAATTTCGTCTGCAATTTTCTGTATTAAAGAATTATTCCAAAAAACAAAAATTTAGTTAGCTTTGGCGTCTTAACCAAAATGGGCTTAAATCAACATTAATAGACAATTAAAATAAAATGCAAGGTAAAGGATTAATAAAATTCGCTGCAATAGCGTTAACAATAGCGTGCTTGTATTCTCTCTCGTTTACGTGGATAGCGAATAAAGTTGAAAAAGATGCACAGAAATTTGCAAAAGGTGATGCTGTAAAAGAGAAGGTTTATCTTGATTCAGTTGCCTCATTACCAGTGTTTAGCAGCCTGAATTATATCACCTATCAATATGCAAAGGAACGTGAAATTCCACTTGGACTTGACCTAAAGGGTGGTATGAATGTAACCATGGAGATCGCTTTGAGTGATATGGTGCGAAACCTTGCAAATAATAGTACCGATGCAAATTTCAATGCGGCAATCCGGAATGCTGAAATGGCTATGAATACCGGCGAAAGTGATTTCATCGGCGTATTTGGAAGAGAGTTTGAGAAAATAAGTCCGAACAGCAAGCTTTCCCCATTATTTGCAACAAAAGAGAATTCAGCAAATCTGAAAATTGATGCCAGCAATCAGGATGTTTTAAATTTCTTGAGAAAATCAGCTGATGGAGCAATCGATCTTTCATTCAATATACTTCGTACCCGTATAGATAAATTTGGAGTAACCTCACCTAACATTCAAAAGCAGCAGGGAACTAACCGTATCCTGATTGAACTTCCTGGTGTAACTGACCCTGATCGTGTACGTAAATTACTTCAAGGGTCTGCAAAACTCGAATTTTGGGAGACCTATGATAATGCAGAGATATTTAGTTTACTGCAGAATGTGAACAGTATTCTGGCTTCAACCATTAAATCTAATGATACTGCTAGTACAACAGCAGTTCAGGATACAAGTAAAAGTAAACTTGCCGCTTTAGGCAAAAAAGATAGTAGTGCTGTTGACAGCGCTGCTGCTTTAAATAAAGTTCAGGCCGAACAGGCTAAACAAAATCCATTGTTTGCAATTTTAAACCCTGCTACTTATCAAGGTCAGGACGGTCAGGTTAATTTACGCCCCGGACCCGTTGTTGGATATGCCGCTTTAAAAGATACCGCTAGGGTAAATTCATACCTTTCATCAGCAGCGGTGAGAACGGTTATCCCACAGAACATTAAATTATTCTGGGGAGTTAAGCCTATGTCAGTAGGCAGCAAAGTTTTTGAACTTTATGCATTGAAAACTAGCAATTTAGGTGGTGGTCCGGCATTAGAAGGAGATGTAATCTCAGACGCACGCTCTGATTACGATCAGAAAGGTAATCCTGAGGTTGTAATGGTAATGAATGCTGATGGTGCAAGAGCATGGCGTTCTATAACTGCTGCTGCATCTGCAGATCCAAATAATAAAAAAAGTGTGGCAATTGTACTTGATAATCTGGTATACTCTGCCCCTACTGTTCAAGGAGAAATTCCAAATGGAATTTCATCAATCAGCGGAAGCTTTAAAGTTGAAGATACTCAAGATCTTGCAAACGTTTTGAAAGCAGGAAGATTACCAGCTCCTGCAAAAATTGTTAGTGATTATGTAGTTGGCCCATCTTTAGGAGCAGCTTCAATCTCTGCAGGATTAATCTCTACTATTGCAGGTATAATTTTTATCCTCTTATTCATGGCTATGTATTACAGTACAGCCGGCTTAGTTGCGAATATTGCTTTATTAGTGAACTTATTCTTCCTCATGGGAGTATTGGCATCATTAGGTGCTGTATTAACCTTACCGGGGATTGCTGGTATCGTTCTCTCACTAGGTATGTCTGTTGATGCAAACGTTTTGATCTACGAAAGAATAAGGGAAGAGTTGGCGGAAGGAAAATCTGCAAGACTAGCGATCACCGAAGGATTCAGAAAAGCAATGCCTTCAATCCTTGACTCAAATATTACTACTTTCTTAACAGGGGTCATTCTGTACATCTTTGGACAGGGTCCAATTGTAGGTTTTGCCACTACGCTGATGATCGGTATTATTACTTCCCTGTTTGCAGCAATATTTATATCAAGATTAGTATTTGAATGGATGCTAGACAGAAAAAAGCCTATCAGCTTTTCTATCAAGGCAACACAAAACCTATTTAAAGATTCTAAGTTTGATTTTATCACAGGCAGAAAGCGTTTCTACATTCTTTCAGCAGCAATCATTGTAGCCGGAATCATCTCTGCATTTACTCAGGGTTTCAGCCTTGGGGTAGATTTTCAGGGTGGAAGAGCCTATTTTGTTGCCTTCGACAAACCTGTTGAGGTTGAAAAAGTACGTTCTATTTTAGTTAAAGAATTTGGAACAGCTGTTGAAGTAAAAACCTTTGGTACATCTAATCAGGTTAAGATTACGACTGCATATCTGATCAATGATAATTCAGATCAGGCTAATGATCAGGTCAGTGAAAAACTGGCATCGGGTCTTAAGAAGGTTGATCCTATTTACGAGATTAAGGATTCACAGAAAGTGACCCCAACCATTGCTGAAGACATTAAAACCTCGGCCATTTACGCAACTATATTCTCCATATTGGTCATATTCTTATATATATTAGCCAGATTCAAGAGAATGGCCTTTGGATTTGCTGCGATTCTTGCACTTGTTCACGATGTATTGGTATTACTTGCCATCTTTACTATATTTAATGGCTGGCTACCTTTCTCGCTTGATATTGATCAGGCATTTATTGCAGCCATACTAACCGTAATGGGCTATTCGATTAACGATACGGTGGTAGTATTTGACCGTGTAAGGGAATATATCGGGCAACATCACTCCAAAAACGAGGACCTTCCTTCTGTAATCAATAACGCATTGAACAGTACGTTAAGCCGTACGGTGATTACGGGTATTTGTACCATTGCCGTATTGCTGATCATTTTCATCTTTGGTGGTGAGATTTTAAGAGGATTCTCTTTTGCTATGTTAATTGGTGTAATTTTCGGTACTTATTCTTCCTTGTTCGTTGCAACACCTTTCGTTGTAGAGTTTATTAAAGACAAAGCAAAGGCTTAATTATTTTTTTCTGAAATATTTTTGAAGCATTCGCCCAAGGCGGATGCTTTTTTTTTGTTTAATAATAAATTTATTCAGATATTTGTCATACGAACAATAAGTATGGCAACAGAATTATTCAGTACCTATTCCTATCTACTCGATCGCACGGCACGGAAGGTAAAGCAATATGCTCAACGTCGCTTTAATGCTGCGAACTATGACATCACTGTTGATCAATGGTTAATCATAAAAAGACTGAACAACAATAACGATTTGAATCAGAGTCAGTTAGCTGATATTACAGGCAAGGATCACCCTACCTTAACTCGTATAATCGATCTCTTATGCAAGAAAGGTCTGACCGAAAGAAGGATACAGCCGAATGACAGACGATGCTTTACCATACACCTAACGGAACTAGGAAAACAGCGGGTTGAAGAGTGGGGGCCTAAAATGGCTGAAATCAGAATGAAAGCATGGCAGAATCTCACAGAAGAAGATTATAAAAATTTGAAACGAATTCTGGATACTATTTATACAAATCTTGACGAACAGGAGAAACTTTTAACCGAACAATAATATATACAACAACACATCGTACAACACATAAAATGATTTCAACAGACATTTGCATAATCGGAGCCGGCCCTGTAGGACTGTTTGCCGTATTTGAAGCAGGACTACTTAAAATGAGATGCCATCTGATTGACACCCTTCCACAGATTGGTGGTCAATTATCAGAGATATATCCGCAAAAACCCATTTATGATATACCCGGATATCGGGAAATTAAGGCTCAGGAACTGGTGGAGCGCCTGATGGAACAGATTGCACCCTTTGATCCCGGATTTACACTTGGAGAACGAGTAGAATCTCTTGAAAAGCAGGAAGATGGTTCTTTCATTGTCGGAACTAATGATGGAACTGTAGTCCATTGTCAGGTAGTAGTTATTGCAGGTGGCTTGGGTTGTTTCGAGCCACGTAAGCCTGAAATTAAGGGATTACTTGACTATGAAGGTAAAGGAGTGGAATACATGGTTAAAAAACCGGAAAACTTCAGAGATAAAAGGGTTGTTTTGGCAGGTGGTGGAGATTCTGCGCTGGATTGGGCCATATTTTTGGCTGATATTGCCGAAAGGGTAACCTTGATACACCGTGGTGATACCTTCAGGGGGGCACCCGATTCTGCAGAAAAAGTTCATGAGCTGGCCAGTAATGGCAAGATCGATCTAATCCTGCAATCAAACCTATTGAGTGTTGGAGGTAATGGCAGTCTGAACGAAGTATCATTTGTAGGACGTGACCAGGTCACTAGAACAATCCAAACTGATTACTTGATCCCTCTTTTTGGATTGAGTCCGAAATTGGGCCCAATAGCCGGCTGGGGACTGAATATTGACAAATCTGCCATTTTGGTTGACACATTTGATTATTCCACTAATGTGGAACGCATTTATGCCATTGGAGATATAAACACGTATCCCGGAAAACTAAAGCTTATTCTATGTGGCTTCCATGAAGCAGCATTGATGGTACAAAGTGCCTTTAAATATGTATATCCGGACCAGAAATTAAGTTTTAAATACACGACAGTATACGGTGTGAACGCATTCTAAAATGATCAATATTACAATTGAAGATAGAAACGGGGAGCAGCAACCCATAGAGATTCCTGAAGGAATAAGTCTGAGTTTAATGGAGGTTCTGAAGGCTTCAGAATACAATATTCTTGCAACTTGTGGCGGAATGGCGCTATGTGCAACTTGTCATGTGCAGGTTTTGAAGGGAATAGACGATCTTCCGGGTGCCGGCAATGGAGAAATGGATATGCTGGATACCTTACCTGACGCAGGGTTTGACAGCAGACTTGCCTGCCAGATCAGGATAACTGAGAAGCTGAATGGCATGATTTTTCGAATCAGAGGTGATGAACACTAACTCTTTCAAAGTATATACTAAGAAATAAAACCCGGTGCTATGGAACAAGCTATGAATAAATCAACTGCATTTCCCAAGGTAATAATTATTGGCGGTGGGTTTGGCGGGATTGAAATAACCAAACGATTAAAGGACAAAGAAGTTGATATTATTATGCTCGACAGGCATAATTACCATACTTTTCAACCCTTGCTTTATCAGGTGGCTTCAGGCGGTCTTGAAGCTGATTCCATAGCATTCCCTTTGCGAAAAATTTTTAAAAACCAGAAAAATTTTACATTCAGGGTAACCGAAGTTGAGCGTATTGAGTCTGAAAAAAAGATCGTCCATACAACAATTGGCGAAATTGCATACGATTTTCTGATCATTGCCACCGGTTCTGATACGAATTACTTTGGCCAGAAGGAAATTGAGCATTTTTCAATGCCAATGAAAACCATTCCTGAGGCATTAAACCTCAGAAGCATGATTCTTCAGAATCTGGAGGAAGCACTGATTGAACCTGATCCGATAAAAAAGAGTGCTCTCCTACAGTTCGTAGTCGTTGGGGGTGGTCCCACCGGGGTAGAATTATCAGGTTCTCTGGCTGAATTAAAGAAACACGTGCTTCCCACAGATTATCCGGAATTGAGTGTTGATGACATCAAAGTATATTTGATTGAAGGATCGCCGGAACTTTTAGGCTCTATGTCTAATCAGGCATCAGGAAAAGCAAAAGAGTTTCTGCAGAAACTGGGGGTTGAGGTATTTACAGATCTGAGGGTTGAAAGTTATGATGGAAAAATCATTAAGCTTTCTAACGGACAGGGCATTGATACTAAAAATGTCCTCTGGTCGGCAGGGGTTAAGGGTGCAGTACCTGCAGGATTGAAGGAAGAATCAATAACCCGTGGAAACCGCATCCTTGTGGATGAATTTAACCGGGTAAAGGCAGAAGATAATATTTTTGCGATTGGCGATGTATGCGCATGCTTTAGTCCTGAAAAACCGAATGGTTTACCCGGAGTAGCACCTGTGGCTATACAGCAGGGCACTCAACTGGCAAAAAATATTATTCATATCATTAATAACGAAGAACCAGAGCCATTTAAATACTTTGACAAGGGCTCTATGGCCACAGTAGGCCGAAACCTTGCGGTTGTTGACATTGGTAAAATCCGTTTTCAGGGAATTTTTGCATGGTTTGTCTGGATGTTTGTGCACCTGATGTCGCTGGTTGGATTTCGGAATAAAGTTGTCACCTTTGTAAACTGGGTTTGGAGTTATTTCAGCTATGACCGTGGAACAAGGCTGATCATTCGGAGATTTAGCAGGGAATCGATGACGGAGGATACTTTTTCTAAATGATTCCGGATTAAATCCGGAATGACAGCAATGATTGGAATAACCTTTGATTGTGAATCAGGCATGTTTGAAACTAATAAGTACAATTTAGA
>Ga0105054_10004504_pt1 | contig 20753 bp, 19 predicted proteins | sample BON02_FD_78091 | JGI IMG/M metagenome (GOLD analysis project Ga0105054, IMG submission 78091) | Freshwater microbial communities from Lake Bonney liftoff mats and glacier meltwater in Antarctica - BON-02 (megahit assembly) | ecosystem: Environmental > Aquatic > Freshwater > Ice > Glacier...
ATTTATTTAACCACAGACAGAGCCGTGAGGCGTAGATGGTGCTCTGCTGGACAGCAGAGTGCCCTGGAGTAAAACGGAAGGGTGACTGAGCCGGGTGCCCTTCAGGGCGGAGGAAGGAACATTCCACGGATCCAAACCGGATAAAGGCAGCGGATTGAGGATTGGTGCCCACGGAACACACGAAATACACGGAAGAATGGGAAACCGCTCATGAACCCGCTCATGGATGCTAATCCGGGAGGCCGGATGTTTCTTAACGCAGAGGCGCAGAGACGCAAGGACGCGGACGGAGCCGAGAGGCAGCATTTTTTTTAACCGCAGACAGAGCCGTGAGGCGTAGATGGTGCTCTGCTGGACAGCAGAGTGCCCTGGAGTAAAACGGAAGGGTGACTGAGCCGGGGTTGCCCTTCAGGGCGGAGGAAGGAACATTACACGGATCCAAACCGGATAAAGGCAGCGGATTGAGGATTGGTATCTTGTATTCATCCGTGTAATCCGTGGTAAAAATTCCGGCATTCCGTGGAGAGGTTGAATTGGAGAACTAACTCGGGGATCGGAGTTCGCAGATAGGAGATCGGGGCGGAACTCATGGTCGAAGATCTTGGGGTCTCAGGTCTCAGGTCTCAGGTCTCAGGTCTCAAACTTAGCGTCTCTGCGTTAAATCCCCTTCCCATTCCTCCCAATCATTTCAACGCAGAGTCGCAAAGCCGCAGAGCATCCAATCCACATACACCTCGATCCTAGCGACCTTACCGCCTTCGCGTCTCTGCGTTAAATTCCGAAGTATAGGGAATGGATAGTGGTCTCAAAGTCGGAAGGTTGTAGGCTCTGCGTCTTAGCGTCTCTGCGTTAAATTTCAGTAGATGGAGTTCGGTCAGAGAGCTATCTCAGAGATAGGAGTTTTTAACGCAAAGGCGCAGAGACGCGGAGGAGGACAGAAAGGTCTAAAGGGTGAATGGGCGAAAGTCTGAATGTCTCAGGTCTTAAACTTCGCGTCTCTGCGTTAAATTCCGAAGTATAGGGAATGGAAACTTACCATCTTTGCGTTAAATTTCAGTAGAGGGGCTAAGATCGACTCCAACGAGTAACTCGCGGGCGCCTACACCGAGCGCGACGAATCCGGGGTTTTTCAATCCGGCCTTGGCGTAATTGAAGCGTTCTCCGGATAAAGTCTGCACCCGACCACCTGCCGCTTCGACGACACATTGAGCGGCGGCAGTATCCCACTCCATCGTCGGCATATCGCGCAGATAAACATCCGCTTCGCCTTCGGCTACCAAACAGAATTTCAGCGAGCTTCCCATGCTTCTGGTTTTCGCATCGGGATGTTTGCTGAGCAATTTAGCCACCGCCGGACCGGCGTGATCTTTGCTGGCGACAAAGACGGGGGCCTCTAATTGGGCCACCCCAACCGCTATCGTCTGCCGCGGATCGCTACCTTTTTGCTTCCAGGCCCCCTCGCCTATTTTGCCGACATAAAGGGTCTCCAACACCGGTGCATAGACCAATCCCAAGACCGGATAACCCTTCTCAACCAAGGCGATATTGACCGTAAATTCACCCGTGCCTTTGACGAATTCCTTGGTGCCATCCAGCGGATCAACTAACCAAAATTGCTCCGGAAAATCACCCGACTTCCATCGATCCAATTCGCGGTCCTCCTCTGAGATTACCACAATATCGGGGGCCAGTTGTTTGAGGCCCTCGACAATGATCCGGTGAGCCGCGAGGTCTGCGGCCGTCAGCGGAGACTCGTCCGCCTTATACGAGATCGCTTTATCCCCCGCATAGATGCGCATGATTTCCGCACCTGCGACGCGGATTATTTTTTCTAGGGCATCAATCATTTTAGCGTAATTCTTTCCGTGACGGTGGCGTGTAAACGAGCCAAGGACTCATCGAAGCTTTCCGTTTCCGTATCGATCATCATATCAACCGCAACCGGCGGCTCAAATTGTGAATCCTTGCCTGTGAACTGAGCGACCTTGCCGTCCTCAACTTTGGCATAAAGACCTTTAACATCCCGTCGGGCGCATTCCTCGAATGAGCAGGCGACATAGATCTCTAAAAAGTCACGGTCCCCTATAATATCCCGAGCGAGAGAGCGCATCGCGATTGCTGGGGTGATAAAAGAGCAAATAGTCACAATCCCTGTGCTCACAAAGAGTTTAGCGACCTCGGCTGCCCGGCGAATATTTTCCATGCGATCTTCAACCGAAAACCCTATACCCTTATTTAATCCAGAGCGGACATTGTCCCCGTCAAGCACCACGGTTTGCCGGCCTTGATCATGCAACCGGTGCTCCAAGGCTGCCGCCAAAGAGGTCTTACCCGATCCGGAAAGACCATAAAGCCACACCACCAGGCCGCGTTGCTTCAGAAGCTCTTCTTTAGCGCAGCGGGGAACCAATTGATCAGAGGTTTCGTAGAGATGATTATCAGACATGCTCAATCGCAGATTGGAGTTCGAAGATGGGAGATCGGACAAATCGTGAAGCGATTTGCCCCGAAGGAGTGACACAGTGGGGTGCCCTTGGGCAAGCGAGGAACAAATGGGAGTTCGAAGATCGGACAAAGCGCCGTTGGCGCTGTGAAAGGTCGAATGCCTAAAATCATAACCGGAGAATTAACGCAAAGACGCAGAGGCGCGGGGATTGAAATCCTGTATTGATGCGCTTGCCAGGCCATAGGCTCGGCGACGGTTGGTGTAATCCGTGGTAAAAACTCCGGTATTCTGTGGATAGTGCTGAGGGTAGGATTATTTCGTTAACCACAGATTGCGCAGATCCAAACCGGATAAAAGTCGTAGGTCTCAAAGTCGGAAGCTCAGGTCGAAAGTTTCAGGTCTCAGGTCTCAGGCTGGAATCTCTGCGGCTTAGCGTCTCTGCGTTAAATTTCAGTAGATGGTGGTGCGGTCGGAGCTGAGGGGCCCGCCGTCGAGGACTATGGCGCGGCAAGCAGGGAGATGTTTAACGCAAAGGCGCAGAGGCGCGGAGGACTGAAAATGTCTGAGGTTTGTAGGTTTGAAGCTCTGTGTCTTAGCGACTCTGCGTAAAATTCAGTATGTGGGTGCGGTTGGAGCCGGCACCTCACAGAGGAAGCTCAGAACAGGTATCAAACAAGGGTCAATGGATTCCAGACTTTGGTGAAACCCAGATCTTGAAAATCTCGGAGGTTGGCTGTGGCAAATTCCGTGACTCCGTGCGCCCGAAGCGTCCGGGCCAGTCGCACATCGATGATACGCCGCCGGGCAAAACCGGGGTCGGCCGCATCCTGCCACACGGTTGCCATGACCTCCGCATGTTCCGCCAGAGCCCAACGAGGATGGGCGCGAAACCATTGGCATTCCGCTACGGCCTCCGCTGCGCCCAACGGGGCGGCCATAATTGCCGGGTTACGCAGAGCGAGGTAAAATTCCACCAATACTAACTCGGCGATCACCACGTCGGGATTTTTCGACAGGCTTTCCAGAAAGGCCAGGGCAGGTTCATGCCAAGGATTGGTTTCCACCCGGGCATAAATAAGCAAATTAGTGTCCAAACTAATCATCACAGGGTCGCCTCGATGTCCGCGAACATGGCATCACGCAGTGCGCCGGGATCACTCACCAACAACCGGTTTTTTAGGGCAGGTGGCAGACAAACCGGATCGGAAATCTGTTTACAAGGCGGATACGCCCGAACCACCGCCTCAGCACCGCGCCGGATGACTTCTGCCATACTCCAATCCTGCTGCCGCGCCACGCGCTGCACGTCGCGATACAAGGGATCGGGTAATTGAATTTGCGTTCGAATCATGAGATGATCGTTAAGCGCTTACAGATTGATGTCAACATGAGGAGGGAGCTGGATGGTGGGACTTAAACTCCAACCTTGAAACCTGAGCCGAGTGGCCCGCCGTCGCGGTCTATGGCGCGGCAATCAGGGATGTTATTAACGCAGAGGCGCGGGGGATCGGAATAGGAAGGATAAATGTCTGAAGGTCTCAGGTCTCAGGTCTCAGGTCTAAAACTTAGCGTCTCTGCGTTAAATTCCGGTGGATGAGATTAGTCGCGCGGTCGGAGCTGGGATTAAACCGAGCTGCGCCCCGTGGCGTCTTTCTGGAGAGGCCACTTAAGGGGATGTTGGACTGTGCTAACGGCGACCATGGGCCGGAGGTTTCTACTTTTTCGGAACGAGCATCATCGCGGTGCGGATGATTGGGAGCATAGCGTGGGCTTTCTGATGCCAACTGGCTAAATATTTGGTGCGCACGCGAAGGACTTCACTGTCTTCGCTATTCAGATTCTGAATCGCGGATTCTATCCGGGCCAGTCTGCCGCTGCCGCTATCCAACTGGGATTGTAGACGTGTCTCCAAAAAATGTTTGATGAGATTCCTCAGCTCCATGTCCGGTTCGTAGCGATCGCGGCCCTTGGCACGCGAAGGAGATGGAAGTTCGGCCTTCGTCCCGCTCAGCGGGACTTTGGCGGACAGGTCGGAGTTCGGAGTTCGGGAGGATACGTCGGATGAGGCCTCTTTGAGTGCGCCAACATCCCGCAAAACACGTAACCCCTGGCTCACCGAGCCCTTCGAAAAGCTTACCCGCAATTCAATATCGCTGAAGCTGAGAGGTATCGGTGAAGCGAAAATAACTCCATAGATCGCCGCTACAGATCGGGGAACACCCAGTATTTCGGCAGCATCAACAAAGAACCCGACCACCTCCGTCTCAAATGCCCCGTGCTCATCTGTTTTGAGAGCCGATAGCCCGGCCTGCTCCGCTGCCGACTGGGATGAGAGGGGTTTCACTAGAGAATTGGTGGCCACTGGTCGGCAATAAGAACAGAAATCTAGTTCATTTCAATTTAAAATGAACTAAAAGATAAAGTCGCCTTGGAGGGCGGGTTGATTTTGGCGTCCCCACGCGGATTGGCTACCTATCGGCAGGTGGCTAGGCGCACTTGCGCTGCGCGCCCCTTCTCCGCTTCGCTCCGTCGGAACCCCCGGCTTCTCATCCCAGTGGACAGACGGACAGACACGAAAAAACCCGCCTTGGAGGGCGGGTTGATTTTGGCGTCCCCACGGGGATTTGAACCCCGGTTGCATGGATGAAAACCATGTGTCCTGACCGAGCTAGACGATAGGGACGAAAACCAAAAGAGGGGCGAATGTAGGTATGCTCTTCACGTGCGCAAGGGAAATTTTTCATTCCAACGAAATGTAAAATTGGCTTCGCCCCCGGCGATATTTACGTCCAAATCATTCCTATGACCTCCGCTGAGATCGCTGACGCCCTGCCCTCCGAAGCCCGCACGAGTTTTGATGACCTGCCTTTCCCGAAAATCGCTTCGGGTAAAGTCCGCGAAATTTACGACCTCGGCGATGCCCTTCTCCTCGTAGCGAGTGATCGTCTATCCGCCTTTGATGTGATCCTACCCGACGGCATTCCCGGCAAAGGCATCATCCTCACGCAGATCAGCCTGTGGTGGTTTGCCCAAACTGAGGGGTTGATCCAAAACCACCTCTTTCCTGATCAAACCGCCGAATTCGTTCGTCGTGGCATCCTCGATCAGGATCTGCAACTGCGCAGTATGATTGTGCGCAAACTCATACCGCTAACCATCGAATGCGTCGCGCGCGGTTATTTGATCGGTAGCGGATGGAGCTCTTACCAAAAAACGGGACAAGTCTGCGGGATCACCTTGCCGAACAATCTTCGCCAAGCCGAAAAACTGCCTAAACCCATTTTTACACCCACAACCAAAGCTCCTCAAGGTCAACACGATGAAGCCATCAACGATGAGCAGGGCATTACCGCAATCGGCGCGGAACTTTACAGGAAAGTGAAATCCCTCAGCCTCGAATTGTATCAATTCGGCCATGACCGCGCGAGCGATGCAGGGATGATTCTCGCCGACACTAAATTTGAATTCGGCACCGATGCCGATGGCGACCTCTACCTGATCGACGAAGCCCTCACGCCCGATTCCTCCCGCTACTGGCCCGCCGATAAGTATCAGGTAGATTGCTCACCGCCGAGCTACGACAAGCAATTCGTGCGCGATCACCTCCTCACGCTCGACTGGAATCAACAGGCTCCCGCTCCCAAGCTGCCCGCAGAGGTCATCACCCGCACTCGCGATATTTATCTCACGGCCCTAGAAAAACTGCTCGGTTGAGCCGTATCCAAATGTCACCTATTAAGTGACATTTATTATGGGGCGGGATCGCCGAACCCCACCGCTGTTTCCGCTAGCCAGGCATGGATCCGCTGCGTCAACTCCGCTTCAATCGTAGCCAGCGCCGGATCACCAATCCGGTTTCTCATTTCGAGAGGATCGTTAGCCAAGTCGTATAACTCATGTCCTCCCCGGGAATCGTGAATCAATTTGTAGTTCCTAAAAACGATCGCATGCCGCGCTACACTAGGTCCATTATTTCCCGTGAATTGGATGAATACCGGTAGCTCTGAAAGCGTTTCTTGTCCGCGCAAGGCGGTGACGAGTGAACGGCCATCAAGATTTTCCGGAACCGGAGGCCCCATGAAATCCAAAACTGTCGGCAGCAAATCCAGATGCGAAACCGGCGACTCGATTTGTTGGCCAGCAACAATCCCGGGACCACGCACGATCAACGGCACCCGAGAGGCCTGATCGTAGAGTTCCATCTTCTGATACATCGCATGCTGGCCAAGATGGTCGCCGTGATCGGATGTAAAAACGACCAGCGTTTCGTCCGCAATGCCCTGTTGCTCCAGAGAGGCGAGCAGTCGGCCCACCAGGCTATCAACCAAATAGGTCAGCGCTAAATGGGCCGACCAGGCGCGCCGCCACTCTCCTTCACTCACCCCTTCGGCAAGCTGCGCCGCCACTCCTTCGCGACGATTGGCAGGTTCACCAGTAGCTATTTCGCCGATGTTGGTGGGAAGTTGGATTTCATCCGGCGGAAACAAATTCATTAATTCCGGCGGCACATAAAATGGCGGATGCGGCGCCCATAGATTTACGAACAACGCGAATGGGTTAGCCGCCTGCGCAAACGCCTCCAGCGTTTCTTCCGCTCGCTTTACAAAAAACTCATCCCGAAAATCTTCCCGCGCAAATGGCCATTCGCCAGCATGCGGCGTGGAGTAATCATTGATTAACAATTTATCTCCGACTTGCTCACGCACTTTTTTGCGAAACGGCCCTGAAGCTTCGAGCGCGCCTAAGTCATAACCCCGCATTTTTAAATGCCGCTCGTGTTCTGCCTCATCCAGCCAAGCAGCAAAATCGGTGCGTTCGCGAAGCCGTTTCCCCAAACGCACATGATCCATTCCGATATGCCCGAGCACGAAACCAGACGACGCGAGGTATTCATGGATTGTGGTGCAGTCTTTGGCCTGTGCTCCGGTCCAGTCGTTCCAAGTCACCCCGTTTCGAGCCGGTCGTAAACCCGTCGCCAATGCCGCGCGCGCTGGCACGCACAGTGGGCAGGCTGAGTAGGCTTTGGTAAAGCGAGTGCCCTGCGAAGCGAGCGCATTTAAGACCGGAGTCACTGCTCTGCCCGCCTGGATCATTCCGATACTATCCGCACGCTGGTGATCTGAGGTAATGAAAAGCAGATTCATAAATTAAAAACCAAGATTCGTGAATCATCCCTCACCGCAAGTGTCGATCAACCCCAAGCCTGTTGCTAAGCTGTCTTGAACCCTATATTGGTGTTGTTCTTAAACTAACCCACCCTTTTTACCCACCATGCTATTCCTCATTCGCAAACTCGGAAAACTCCTTCGCGGTAATATCACTCCTTTCCAGATCATCGTGGGTTGCGTGCTGGGAGCGATGCTTGGATTTATGCCGGGATTTTCACATGCACCCGGCCTGATCGTCGCGCTCAGCTTCGCGCTACTCATGATCAATGGCAATTTGCTGCTCGCCGGATTTGTCGGCATCGCGGCGAAACTCCTGTCATTGTTGCTCCTCCCTGTTTCCTACTATGCCGGTCGCGCCCTGCTCGATGGACCGACGGAAGGCTTGTTCCAAAGCCTCATCAACGCGCCCGTGTTTGCCCTCTTTGGTTTTGAAAACTACGTGGCGACCGGTGGGCTTTTGATCGGAGGGTTATTCGGCCTCATAATCGGAATCGGGATCTCGCGTGGCATCGCGGCGTTTCGCACCAAGATGGTCGGCCTCAATGAGAGCTCTCCCCGCTATCAGGAAATAATGAGCAAAAAGTGGATGAAGCTGAGCACCTTCATTTTCGTCGGCGGCGGATCAAACAAACCTGATTACGCCGCTCTAATCGAGAAGAAGACCGGCAATCCTATCCGCATCCTTGGAGTCGTGCTCGTGGTGCTGTCTCTCGTTCTGGCTGGCATCACTTATCAGTTCTTCACGGGCACCATCGTGACGACCGCATTGCGCAGCGGTCTTGAAAACGCCATCGGCGCGACCGTCGACTTAGAGAGTGCAGAGATTGATCTCAAGGCGGGCCGCATGACGCTCAAGGGCATCGCGGCGGCCGATCCCAATGCGTTGGATACCGATATTTTTCGCGCCGATAAAATCGAGGCGGATATCAGCGGGGCCAATCTGCTCCGCAAACGCCTTCAACTTGATCGTGTCGTCGTCACTGGCGCGACCAGCGGCGAGCTGCGCAAGATTCCCGGCAAGCGCACGGTCGCCGCACCAAAAACCTCCGCCCCCATCCCTGTTCCTATTCCCGACACCAAAAGTATCGATGATTACTTCGAGAACGCGAAGGTCTGGCGCGAGCGACTTGCCCAGGCCAAAAAGTGGATGGATAAGATCAGCGGTCCTCCTTCCGAGGTATCAGTTGAATCCAATGAAGAAACCCTTGAAGAACGCCTCCAACGAATCGCCGAGGCTCAAGGCTACGCCAGCTTGAACGCCTCCCATCTGATCGAAGGCGCTCCCACCTTCCTAATCTCAGAACTCCAAGCCAACAAAGTCACGGTCAGCCAACTCCCAAACGAGGTGCTCAACATCGTAGCGAACAACCTCTCGACGCAACCCAGCCTCGCCCAAGGCTCGCCTAAAATTTCGGTTACGAGCGCGAGTGACAAGGTCGCTTTTGAGGCCGACTTCGGAGGCATCAGTGCCAGCGGTGGCGACAACGCCCTCTCATTTCACTACCGCGGACTCCCCGTTGATCAGGTCATGGGCAGCCTCAAATCCGCCCAGACCACTCTGAAAGGGGGCACGATCGATTTAGCCTCCAGCGGTCGCTACTTCACGACTAGCGGCGCCATCGATCTCCCACTCGAAGCCACTCTCCGCGATACCACGATCTCACTCGGTGGACGGGACACCAAGGTCTCCTCCTTTACCCTGCCAATCGGCCTGACCGGACAGCTCGATAATCCGCGGATCAAAGTAGATGCGAAATCGCTCGGCGATCTCGCGCTCAAAGCTGGCACGGAGGCGCTGAAGGAAAAAGCCGCCGAACAGCTCAAAGACAAAGCCGGCGGTCTCTTCAACAAACTCTTGGGCGGTGAATAATACCGCCCTCCAACCCGTGCTCACCACGAGCGCAAAGTGTCACCTATCAAGTGACATCATCGCGGATTTACCTCGTGGAGAGAAGCCTTGTATTAAATTTTGAATGTCACTTAATAAGTGACATGTTAACTCAACCTTCCACGCCTCCTCAACTCCGGCTTCCGTTTGCGCTCGCGGATCTATTAGCGGAATCCGCCGAGTTGATCGCTAAAGAATCAGTCAAAGTCTATCGCATCGTCAAAAACTCGCGACGCGCTGATCGCGGGCAAACGCTACGTCCCGGTCGTCAAACACCATTGTGGAATGCTCTTCGCACCGAGCTAAGACCCCACCTAAGTAAATACGGCGCTCAGGCCAATCTAGGGCGGTTGCTTGGCCTCCCCCGTCAACGTATCAACTCATTTGTGACTGGTGGCGGACAGATGCCCGATGCCGAACGCACCCTCCAGCTTCTGGCGTGGTTAATGGCCGAGCAGAAAAAATCAGCAGACGAAAAGTGAGCTTAGCAACTCCACTCAACAATCCGAATGTCACCTATTAAGTGACATGTTGGTCTAGATGGATGAGTGCTCGAGTGGGCCGCTTATTCGTCGTATTGCGAAAGGTTGTTGCTGCTGATCATCGACTGAAGCTCGTTGATATACGCTGAGCCGCGTTCCGAATAATTCATCAGCCCATTCGCCAGAGCATAAGCGGAAATCGTTTGATTCCGCGAGCGCAGCGTCGCGCGAATCTGGCGCAACTGTCGGTAGCTCCCCTTCGTGTTGAGGTTATGGATGTAGGCATCCAACGAATCCTGCGGCGTATCATAGGCCGCCACAGTGAAGATCTGGCCCTTACCTCGCCTCTTGGGAACCATTCCGCTGCCGTCCGTGGCATGCATTCCGAATAAGTTATTTCCTTTGCGTGCAAAACGTGAAGTGCCCCAGCCCGATTCATTCGCAGCCTGCGCGAGCACCAGAGAAGGAGAAATCACATCTACCCGTTTCAGCACCATAATCGCAAATGCTCGGTTCACCTTTTCAGGGATATTCTTAAAGGAGTAATAACGGGCCATCTTCTTCAAAAAACGATCGTCAAAGAAGCCCGCCGAATCGCTATCGCTCAACTGGTCGCGAATCTTTAACAAACGCTTTCTATCATCGAGAATCTCCACGTTAACCGCCTGCACCTTGGGTAAGAGGTAACCAAAGAAAGCCGCCTTCTTTTCCTTGGTGTTCTTGTGATCGGTAAAATCCGGTAACGATTCGTGCGTCACCCAATGCCATATCAACAGCACCCCAATAACCACGGCCGCAATCTTCAGCTGGCGGCGAACTTTGGGAGATTTTAGCATCCCCTGAACCCTTGCTGCATTTACGATAGCCACGTGATCAGCCCTTAATTTTCTTCAAATGAAGGAAGAGTTTTCCGTCGGCCCAATACTCGATGTAGTTCGACGTGGTTTGCACCCGATCGGTCCACGAATTAGGAGCACGACCAGAGTTTTCTTGGGCGACTAAATCAGTATCACCGATAAACCAGTTTCGATACTGCGCGTTCTCCGCCATCGAAATACGCAGCACCAGCTGCGTGTCGGTTTTATCCGTATTGAACATGATAAAAATGTCTCCGACCCCATCAACTTTTACCCCCTGCAGGATATCGTGATCATAGACGATTGCCTCGTAGGAACCGAAAACAGGATTAGCTTCCTCGGCAGAAGCAAAAGGCACGAAGCCGATAAAAACTAGCAGAGCGAATAAACGGGATAGTCTCATCATGCTCTCAATTTAATGCCTGACCGACGACTGGCAAGCGCGACGTTGCCGTGCGATACTCGACGAAACCATCGACAGCGCACCTGCTCTGGGAACGTGGTTATGATGGATTGGAAGATATCCCCATGGGTTCACTCAACCACCGTGAGGCCGATGCCAATGGCGACATGAACCTCCTGAAAAGCGATTACCTCTGGTCCAGTTCTTAGAGTCGACGCCACCTGCCATAACCTGGGCAACGGCTGCCTCATTGGCATTGCCTTCATGTATAGCGCGTTTGCGCTTCGCCTCAAAATAATTGCCGATCGCGTGATCAAAAACATCACGCCACGCGAAGAACGGTTTACCGCATCTTAGTGATGCGTCGAGCCGGGCCACCTCGTCCCGCCTGCGCTCTCACTAATTCACGGCGCAACCAATCCAAGGCCGTATTAACCGCGCGCAACATCACCGTGCGACGGGGACCCGGGTAATTAAGTTTCTTTGACCACACGCCATGCGGCGCATGCAGGGCAACGTAGATCGTGCCGATCGGATTTTCTTTTGAGCCCGAGCAAGGCCCGGTAAATCCGGCAATCGCGATTCCATAATCCGCTGCCAATGTTTCCGAAACACCCGTCGCCAACGCGACGGCACATTCCGCACTCACCGCACCGTGTTGCGAAATCAAACACTCCGGACAATCCAGTAAAGTCATTTTAGCGTCATTGGAATAGCAGACCACTCCCCCGGAGAAACATTTAGAAGCACCGCAGATATCAGTGAAAGCGCTCGCGAGACGACCACCGGAAAAGGTTTCAGCCACGGCCAGATTCTTTTCCTGAGCACGGAGCAAATCGACGCAGACCTTCGCCATCGAATCATCACCGTAACACATGAAATCTTCCCCGAGCAGCGCAGAACACTCCTCCGCGGTCGCCCGCAACTGCTCTTCCGTGAGTTTGCCTCGCGGTGAACTCAAGCGACAATCCACCTGGCCTTGATGCGCGCAAAATGCTACGCTGAGCGCTTCACCGTGACGGTCAAAAATTGGTTGTAGTCTCGTCTCGAGGGCCGACTCACCGATCCCTGAAGTGCGGATCTGCACGTAAGCCTCGTGATCCAGTAACAGGCCGAGTTCAGCCAATTTCGGAATCACCTGTTCGGTAAACATCGGCTGCAATTCGTTGGGCGGCCCGGGCAACATGCATAAAATCTTTCCGTCCTTCTCCACCCACAATCCCGGCGCGGTGCCGTTGGCATTATGCAACACGTCGCCGCCCTGAAATTTGTAGGCCTGCTTCAAGTTATTGTCGGTCATCTTGCGGCCCATCCGGTTGAAACGCTCTTCGATATCGGCCACAATTTCCTGATCAAGCACCAGCTCTTCCCCCAGCACCTTGGCGATTACCTCGCGCGTGCGATCGTCACAGGTCGGCCCCAGACCGCCGGTCGTGATGATCACATCCGCTTGTGCCCAGCTCTCCTTGAACTGACGCACAATCGATTCCGCTTCATCGGTGATCGTAACATTACGCGACAATTGCACTCCACGCCGACCGAGTTGCGCTCCGATAAAAGTGAGGTGGCCATTAGCTGTCAGCCCGAGCAGCAACTCATCTCCAAGCGTGATCAACTCAAAGCGTTTGGAAGAAGAAGGAGAAAGAGGAGGAGGGGGATTCGATGAAACCATACTTGCGAGAAACACGATTAGGCCGATTTTGAGAAAATGCCAGCCGACGGTTCAGTAAACCTTAAAGAGAAAGTGCGTGCCCTGCCGAACAAGCCGGGCGTGTATTTGATGAAGGATCGTCTCGGTCGCATCATCTACGTGGGCAAAGCCAAGATGCTCAAGAAGCGCGTATCGTCTTATTTCCAACGCGGGCGAGCGCGCTCTATCGCCCAACCGAAGATCCGGGCCCTCATCAGCCTCATCCACGACTTCGATACCATCGAAGTAAAATCCGAGCCCGAAGCCCTTCTGCTCGAAAGCAATCTGATCAAACAATGGAAGCCGCGTTACAATACCGACTTCACCGACGATAAGCGCTTCCTCCTCGTGCGGATCGATCTCGCGCTGGAATTACCGCGCTTCACGCTCACCCGTATTCGCAAGGATCAACGCTCCCGCTACTTCGGGCCGTTTCCACATTCGAGTATGTTGCGCAAAACGTTATCTCAGATGCGCCAGAAATTCGGCGTGCTTCTCGCCGACGGTATTCCGAAAAAACAACCCGATGGCCGCTGGCAACTCTACGACGACGTGCGCCAGGAAATCTACGGTCGCGATAACCTCGTCTCGACCACCGGCTATCGCCATCGCGTCGAACAGGCCTGCGAATTCCTTCAGGGCAAGTCGCGCGAGTGGCTCGATAGTTTGCGCAACGAAATGCAAACCGCGGCGACCACACTGCATTTCGAAAAAGCCGCCGAGCTGCGCGACGTAATCGCCGCCCTCGAAGGCACGCTACATCGCACGCGCAAATTCGAACGCGATCAGACCCTATTGCGCAGTGATATTGATGCGCTCACCGCACTCCAAAATGAGCTGAAACTCACGGCGCTACCGCAACACATGGAGTGCTTCGATATCTCCCACATTTCCGGCACCTTTGTCGTGGCTTCCATGGTGCACTTCAGCGAAGGCCGGCCCGACAAAGATCAATACCGACGTTTCAAAATCAAAAGCTTCATCGGCAACGACGATTATCGCGCGATGGAAGAAGTCGTCGGACGTCGTTATCGCCGACTCGCCAAGGAAAACAAACCCCTGCCCGATCTCGTCGTGATTGATGGTGGCCGCGGCCAGATCGCCGCCGCGCTCAAAGCCTTCATCGCGATCGAGGTCGAGCCACCTGCCCTGATCGGTCTAGCGAAAAAACACGAAACGATCATCTTCCCCGACGAGCGCGATCCGCTTAATCTTTCGATTAACAACCCAGGTCTCAACCTACTCCAGCGGCTTCGCGACGAGGCCCACCGCTTCGCCAACACCTACAACGCCGATCTGCGTTCTAAGAAACTCCGCGAGAGTATCCTCGATGATTTTCCCGGCCTCGGCCCGAAGCGCCGCGTAGCCCTCCTCGGCCACTTCGGATCGATCGACAAACTCCGCGCTGCCTCGGCGGTCGACATCCTCGAAACCGAAGGCATCGGCCCCAAATTCGCCGCTGAGCTCCACGCCTACCTCCACGCCAAAATCACCGCACCCGCCCCGCAAGAGTAACCTAATAGGTTACTCTTTGGCTGAGCAGGGTTTCAAAACTACGTTTGTCATCCTAGCCCTTGCGAAGAATTCCGTGAAATCGTCGAAACTGAAATTCCCCGTATCATCGGACCATAGAATCCATGCCTTCCTCTAAGCCGGCCAAACCGATGAACCGCCATCTCTGGTTAGTGGAACCTTTAGAGAGCGATCCCGCCTACCTCATCAAATCGATGTTCGGCGGTAAGTCGGTCTATCTGGAAGGCCGCTTGGTGCTTTTCCTCGCGGACAAAGATGAACCGTGGCGAGGCGTGCTCATCCCAATGGAGCGCGATCAACATGCCGCGTTGATCGCTGATCTACTCACGCTCACGCCGCATCCGGTGTTACCTAAATGGCTCTACCTGCCGGAAACCGCCGATTCGTTTGAAGCCGATGCGCAATGGCTCGTGCAACAGATCCGGAGACGCGATCCACGGATCGGTGTCGTGCCACCCCCCAGCAAAAAAGAAACACGCGCGCAAAGATTTCAATCCCTGAACTAAAAGCGCTCCCGCATGTGAGCCATTACTCACGCCCTCCATTCCCAAACCGTCTCCCGACTGGGACAGAGGGTTAATGTCACCTATTAAGTGACATTCGAGGGGAGCCTCTGATATTTACTTACTCATATATTTCTAATAAACCCTGCCTTCAGTCGTCTCCCTATCATTAACCAAATAATGGCATGAAAAAATATTTAATCGTCCCCCTTCTCGCCGCGCTGATTCTGACGCCGTTTTCTCTTTTCGCTGCTGCCGTGGATTCGCAGATCAGCGCCGTCACTGTTTACGCCGATCGCGCCGTCGTCACCCGCATGGGCGATACGAAGCTCACCGCTGGCATCAACGAACTTCTCTTCGAAACCCTTCCCGCCGGCCTGCTTGATCAATCTCTGCAAGTCAGCGGCAGCGGCACGGTCAACACGATCATCCTCGATGTCACCGCGCGCCAAACCTACCTCGCCGCGACCCCCGATCCTCGGCGCAAGGAACTTAAACAACAGATCCAAGCGCTCCGCGAGAAGGATCGAGCCGTGATCGATCGCAACGTCGTGCTAAGCAGCCAAAGCAATCTCATCACCGCATTGCAAAAAAGCGCCGTGGCCCTCGGCACCGGTGAGAAATCCGAACGTCCCAAATTAGAAGACGTTAAAAACGTGCTCGAATTCGGACAAATACAGCTCATAGCGCTAGCCGCCGCACAACAGGAATTGGATAACCAACGCGCCGACCTCCAGGCCGAAATCGCCGCTCTCCAGAACCAGCTCAACGCTCTGCGCGGCACCGGAGCCCGCAGTGTGAAAACCGTGGTCGTGCGCGTGCAGGCCAGCGAAGCAGGTGCTTTCAAAGCCTCACTCGATTACACCGTTTACGGCGCGAGCTGGACCCCCAGCTACGATGCGCGAGTGCTCACCGACGAAAAGACCGTGCAACTCGGCTACTTCGGCAACGTCCGCCAATCGACCGGCGAAGATTGGAACGATGTCGCCCTCACCTTATCGACCGCGCGACCTTCGCTCGGCGGTGCCGCCCCGGATCTGGGAGTGTGGAATTTGAATGTGGTGAGCTTGCAGCAATTCAAAGAAAGCGAACACCGCTCGAAAGTGATGGCAGCTTTAGAAGACCAGTCGTTTCGTCGGGCCCCAGCTGCTCAAGCGACAGCTGATATGGCCGTAGCCACCGTCGAATCCGGCGTGACTAGCGCCACTTTCAAAATCGCCGTGCCTTCTAGTGTGCCGAGTGACAACACCGTGCAAAAGGTGCCCGTCACCAGCGCACCTCTCAATGCGATCACCGAATACGCCACCACTCCGAAATTGCAGCAAACCGCGTTCCTCAACGCGCGTGTGATGAACACCACTGAGTTCCCGCTCCTCAGCGGCCAGATGAACGTCTTTCTCAACGGCACTTTCGTCGCCACCAGTCGTCTCGACACCACCATGCCGGAGGAGAATTTCGAACTCGCGCTCGGCGCCGATGAGGGAATCAGCGTCGAGCACAAGCGTCTGAATACGTTCACCGAGGAGACCGGCATGTTCAGCAAGGATCACCAGATCACTTACGAATATCTGATCACGATTCAGAACAATAAGCAGACGGCAGAGCGCATCATCGTCACCGATCAAGTGCCTGTCTCACGCCACGAAAAGATCGTCGTCAAAGTGCAGACCCCTCCGGTCAAAGAGCTCAAGCCCGACGACGAAGGTAAACTAAAGTGGACGCTCAATCTCCAACCCGGCGAAAAGCGTGACCTCAAAATCAAGTTTATCGTTGAGTATCCGAACCACCTAGAGGTCAGCGGTCTGTAGTAAGTCTCAGTTCATTCGAAATATAAGGCGGGGATCAAACCCCGCCTTTTTCGTGTCTGGATTTAACCACTAAGTGCACAAAGATCACAAAGAACGGATTCAGTTCGGATAGTCTGACCTTCGTGATCTTTGTGCGCTTAGTGGTTAATAAGTCACCTACCGAATAAGGACTCTGGCACCGCTCTCGGGGTTTATTCCACCGGCGGAAACAGCTCGCTCCACAGGGGGAAAATGTAATCCGCGCCGCGTTCCGTCATTTGCTCGAAGCCTTCGATGGTCTCCTTGCCGTGAGCCCAACCGCGATAACCTTCACGGCCTTTGAACATCAAATCCGAGACTCCGACCGCCATGCACTGTTCGAGATAGCGACCTTCGGCATTATCCGACCAAAGCCCGAGCACGCGCATCGAAGCCGCGGTGCCGAGTTGAATCATCACGCCTTCGAAGGCGTAAGTCAGACAACTGCGGATGCCATACCAATCGTTGGTTTCAAACTCCACGCACATGCCCAACCGGCCTTCCCAGGGTGAAATTTTAGCGGCGGTCTCTCGTTGCAAGAGTCGCGTGCTTTCTCCGGCCAATGCAGCCACTTCCGTGCGGCAGGCTTTGGCAAATTGGCGCGTCGATTGAGTGCGAAAGATCGACCATGATTCGTCCAATCCGAAGCCCTGAAAGAAACACTCGCCGCGCACCCCTTGGCCATGGCTACTGATTCCACCTTCGGGCACGGGGCCCGTGCCGCCTTCCCGCGAATACAGTCCGCCGTCCATCACGAGATCGCGAATAAACGGACGGTGCGTCCAACAGCGCACGATATTGCGCAGTCCCATTCGGTCGGCCTCGGCGATAAACTGATCGAAATCGAACTGCTTGAAAAATGCGTTGAGCTCCGGCGCTCCAAAATACAATCCCGCGGCGATCAACACATCCACATAACCTTCGGTAATGTTGATATTCCAGCTTTTGTCATGATTCGAAATGCCATCCATGAGCACGTGGTAGCTATTGGCATCGCCCATCGTGAAATGCCCCGCCACGGCCAAAGCCTGCATGATGAGATCCGCACGATGCCGTTCATCATCGGAGAGCTGAGACCACACGGCGGGCATCCGCTTCGCGATCAACAAAGTAAATGCGGGGGCCGCATGCGTCCAACCGCTGATCCCACCCTGCGCTTCGGGCTCGCGCGTGTTTCCCGCCTTATCATCGGCGGGTAATCCGCCGAGCAGAGGATGGAGTTTATCGATCAGGGCCGACGTCAGCTTAACGCCAGCAACCTCGCGATCCGGTTCCGCGTAAGCGGCCAGCGCCACCAGCTGCAACGCAAAGGTGCGCGGCATCTCGCGATAGCGCGTGCCGGAAACGAATTTCCAGCGCGGCGATTCTTCCGCTAGGGCAGCCTGTAATTGTTGATTCGTAAAGGGCATCTCAAGAAGGGTAAATGGCGCTAAGGTTAGGTCAATGTAGACTCGGGTTTTAGACCCGACCTGTTGCCCAATAGAGGCAGGTCAAAGACCTGCCCTACCCAACATCCTCAGTAAGTTTTAAAAAGAGTTTGGAGCGCGGTCGCATGCAGATCGCGACTGAGGCCGAGCATGAGCAGCACGCGCGCCTTGGCGGGGTTGAGTTCCTCCGCGACCACGAATCCGGCCCGATCATCATCGATCTCGATGTTGCGCTCCACCACGCCACCGCCCGTGCGCGAGCTGCGAACAATCGTCACTCCCGCTTTCACTGCATCTTCACAGGCGGCTCGCACCGCTGCGTTCATATTTCCCGCCCCCACTCCGGCGATCACCACCCCGCGCGCGCCAGCGAGCACGGCCGCGTCGATCAAGTCGCGCCGCAGTCCCGCATACACATAAATAATATCCACTCGCGGCAGCTCGGGCAGCACGCAGGGCGCAAACTCGCTCGCCGCCGTGTGCCTCCGCACCGTCGGACCAAAGAAGTGCAATCGACCGCGATTAACCAGCCCGGCGAGTCCACGATTCGGTGATTTGAAGGTGCCTACCTGCGTGGTGTTGGTCTTGGCAATCTCGCGCGCAAAATGGATCTCATCATTCGAAACCACGAGCACCCCACGCGACGCCGACTCGTGAATCGCCGCCACGCAGATCGCGTTGTAGAGATTCATCGGACCATCGGGACTGATCGCAGTCGCCGGACGCATTGCGCCGACGAGAACGACGGGCTTCTCAGTCTTCAGCACGAGATTCAGAAAATAGGCCGTCTCCTCCATCGTATCCGTGCCATGCGTGATCACCACTCCCGCGATCGTCGGATCATCGAGCGCTTGCTGCGCAGTCGTGGCGAGTTTCAGCCAAAGCGTTTCGTCCATGTCCTGACTTCCGATCCGCGCGACCTGTTCAACCTCGATCTCTGCCAGCGAGGCCAGCCCCGGCACCGCTGCGAGCAAGTCTTCAGCAGAAACGGCCGCCGATTCGTAACCGCCACCCTCGTTGTGCGCTCCCGCGATCGTGCCACCGGTAGCGAGCAGGCGAATACGGGGAAGTGTCGATGGAACGTTCATGCGTGTGCGCTCTAGTTTGAGGATTCCTGCGTCGATGCAACCGCTGAGTAGGGGGTAAACCTGTAGCCGCGAACGAGAGCGAGTGCCCGTTCTATTCTACTTTCTGTCATTGCGAGAAGGCCGGAGGCCGACGCGGCAATCCACGATCACTGGTCGGTTACGTCTCCCTTTTCGTGGATCGCCGCGCCTATCCCGTCAAACGGGACATACTCGCGATGATAAACAGGGGGGTGAAACAACGCGTTGGGGACAACGCGTTCCACCATATCATCGGCTCTCATATCTTTTTATGGAGGCCACCTCGATCGCATTGGCGGGATCAGAATGAATAACAAAGATAATTGCACTCCGGTCTGGAGCTTCGCACCAGAACCCACCTATAACCGACGTCTTTCACCCTAAATTGTATACCTATGAGTTCCTCCGAAATTAAATTTGGCCTAATCGGCCTCGATACTTCCCACGTCATTATCTTCAGTGAGGAGTTTAACAACACCGAAGCAGAGCACCATATTGGAGGAGGTAAAGTCGTCGCGGCTTGGGCCGGTGGTTCCCCCGACATCGAATCCAGCATTGGCCGCGTGCCAGGCTACACCAAAGATCTGCGCGAAAAATACGGCGTCGCGATCAAGGACAGCATCGAGGAAGTCTGCGAAGCCTGCGATGTGATCCTGCACACCTCGCTCGATGGACGAACCCATCTAGAGCAGTTCAAGAAAATCGCGCCTTTCGGAAAGCCCGTCTTCATCGACAAGCCGTTCGCGCTCACTTCAGCCGATGCCAAGGAAATCTTCGCTATCGCCGCGAAGCACAACGTGCCGCTCTTCAGCTCGTCGTCGTTGCGCTTCACCGGAGCGCTCACCCGAGTCGTCACTCCTGAAACCAAATCCCTCGTCAAGGGATTCGATGTTCACGGTCCTGTCGCTCTTGAAGTGACCAATCCCGGCTATTTCTGGTATGGCATCCACATCACCGAAATGCTCTTCGCGGCGATGGGCACTGGCTGCCGCAGCGTGCGGGCCGTGCACACCGAAGATTTCGAACAGGTCACCGGCATCTGGAGCGACGGTCGCATCGGCACCCTGCACGGCAATCGCACCGGCAATTACGAATACCACGCGCTCGTGCACTTTGCCGACAAATCTGAGCACGTGAATACCGTAACCGAGAAAAAGGGATTCTTCACCTGCCTAGGCGAAGCGATTCTCAAGTTTGCCCAAACCAAACAGCCTCCCGTTCCAGCGGAGGAAACCATCGAGATAATCCGCTTCATCGAAGCTGCCAATGAAAGCCGTGAAAACGGTGGACGTGAAGTAATGCTCTAAATCGGGTAGGCGGAGGTAATTAGCCTCCGCCCCCCACACCACCCGGCATGCGGGTCCGCACCGGGCGGTTCCGAACGTTATCGGACCGTAGTCGGATAATGGATATGTGCCCACCGC
>Ga0105054_10004508_pt1 | contig 20742 bp, 12 predicted proteins | sample BON02_FD_78091 | JGI IMG/M metagenome (GOLD analysis project Ga0105054, IMG submission 78091) | Freshwater microbial communities from Lake Bonney liftoff mats and glacier meltwater in Antarctica - BON-02 (megahit assembly) | ecosystem: Environmental > Aquatic > Freshwater > Ice > Glacier...
CAACCTCCTTATTCCTTTACCTTGGCCAATGCACCACTTGGAAATCATACAGTATATGCCAAAGTGATTGACAATGGAGACCTAAGTGCTATTTCCGAAACAATTAACTTCAGCGTAGAAGCTCCCAAGCCTGTAATAAATTTTACCGGAGAAATGGTTTCACCGGCTAATAATTCAAGTTATACCTTGGGTGAAACGACTGTGGTGTTAAAAACCAATGCACCAAATCCTGAGATTAAAATTAAAGAAATTGAATATTCAAATTGGGGCTATCCTTTAGTAAAAGTTACTACAGCTCCATTTGATTTTGAATGGACTAAAATTGAGGCTGGATCATATAAGGTATCAGCCAAAATCACAGATACAGATGGGAAAACATATACAACAGACGTTACTCAGTTCTCAGTAACTAAAAACACAGCTACAATTGCTCCTATCACCATCTCCATAACACAGCCTTCAAATAATCAAGAATTTGTCCATGGGCAAGATATGGTAAATCTCAAAGCACTTGTGTCTGACTTCTCTAAGGTAAAAAGTATTACATATTACAATTGGGGACAACCAGTGACCTCTACTATGGCTCTTCCTTACGAGTATAATTGGAACTCTATTGAAGTGGCTGCCTATAGCATATATGCAGTAGTCACAGACATTCAAGGAAAAACTACCACATCAGAAACTGTAACTTTCAAAGTTACTGCTCCTATGAAAATAGTATCTGCTTCTACAGAACCTACTACTGTGAAAATGGTGCAGCCTTATGATAATCAAGTATTTGAACTGGGTGAAAATGGTGTCACATTGAAGGCTACGTCAGATGGAGACGTCTCCACAGTTAGATTCTTCAACTGGTACTCTCCTTTGTTTTTGGTCAGCAATAAAGAATTGGAATTCAACTGGAGCAAGATAGAAGTAGGGAATTATTTGGTTTACGCAGAGATCAAAGATTCTAAAGGAAAAGTTATCATATCTGAGCCTATTAGCTTTTTGGTGAAAAATCCAGCAGCGAGAGTTGGTGCTTTCGACGAGTTGCTTTCGGCATCAGATTCTACCAAATTGGGAATCGCCGATAAGCTTGAGGTAAAGAACGAAGAGATTTATCCATCATTATTTGGAATAAAAATGGGACCAAATCCTACCTCATCTTATCTACGCATTTTCTTCGAGGATTATCCTGCAGATATTGAAACCAAGATCTCGATTATAGATATGAGAGGAATTGAGATGCTAAGCAAAGATGCAAACACCAACGAGGGAACAGTAGAGATGGATGTCAACTCACTTCGTCAGGGTGTATACATTGTGAAACTAAATCTTGAAAACAATAATATTCAAACTAAAAAACTCATAATAAATTAAAATATAATAGGATGAGCACGTATGAATAAAAGGGTTAGAGACTGACTTAAATCAGTTTGACTTCTCAGAAAAGGCTACCAGAAAAATTCTGGTAGCCTTTTTAATTTCCTACATGAAATGAAACTGAAACACTTAATTATATGACTGCTCGCTAGGTTGCACGTAGATTATTGACATAAATAGTTGAGGTTTCATTTCAGCTATTCCTCCTTTTTCTAAGGAGAAGTAGAACTTATCCCGAGTATCGGGAGGTATTTCTTCATGAAAAACACGGTCTAATTTTGATACGTGCAAGATCAGGGATACTCCTACTTAATAAAAAGGAAATCATAATACGTTTCGCCCCAACCAGAAAGGAGTGCTAAATTAGACCTCACTCAAGCATTAACTTCTACTCCCAACTCCTTTTATCATGTTAAACTTTTATAACAGAGAATAAATCCCTTATTTGCCCCTAGATCACCAATAACCCAAGATAGAATTGTCTTTTATTAGTACTGTTGCACTGAACGAACTCACTATTGAGCATTTGTGGGAAGATCTGCGATCTGGCGACAAGTCAGCTCTTGAAGCAATCTACAGACAGTATATCGAGGACTTATTTAGCTTTGGAATGAGTCTGCATGCTGATGATACGATAGTTAAAGATGCAATTCAAGATATTTTTATTGACCTCTGGAACTACAGAGCAAAACTTAGCACGGACGTGGCCGTCAAGCAATATTTATTCAAATCTCTCTCCAATAGGATTCAAAAGGAACTTGGTAAAGATGCGAAGCGGAGTACGTTGCATCTGCGAAACGAAATGGAGATTTCAGTAGAATCCATTGAATCCAAACTTGTCAAAAATCAAGCTGAAGAAGAGCTCAAAGGGAAAATGAATGAAGCACGAAAGTCGCTACCAATTAGGCAAAAAGAAGTAATACAGTACCTATTTTTTGAAAAACTTACCTATGAGGAAACTGCTCATCTTCTCGATATAAATATCCGCTCCACTTATACCTTGGCTTGGAAGGCAATAAATGCGCTTAAAAAAGCAATCACTGTCCTTGCCCTCTTTTTTAGCTACTTATAGCTTTTGCTAAAAAGCGAAATATACTTTCCTTTTATTGTGAATCTCACAATCGATTTCGTGGTTTATTGACAGAACTGTAATTGTTAAAAAAAATTAATTTTTAGAAGGATAACTTCCCACACTTCTCTCCTTAAGGTACTGAATAGGATCATTATGGATAAATCAAATTTCTCGGTAGAAGATTTCGTGTTAGACTCTGATTTCAGAGATTGGATACTATCTCCAAACAAACAAAGGAATCTTAGATGGGAATTATATTTGGAAAAGCACCCACATTGCGTCAAAGAGATTCAGACAGCTCGAAGGATCGTGCTAAATCTGCCAAAAACTGCCTTTAAAATCAAAGAAGGAGAGATCTTAGCCCTTTGGGATCAAATAGAAAATAAACTAACTCACGTATCCGCGTTAAAAACAGAAACATCATCTATTCCAATCAATTCTCAAGCGACTATTGGACGATATGTAGAAAGCACTTCCAAAAGACAAGTTAATTACCCCCTACTAAAAATTGCTGCTATTCTACTTTTGACAGCATTACTTGGCTTTCTATACTATTCACTTCCTGAGACCGAAGTACCTGAGCAAATCAATTGGCTTACTTACAGCACCAAACCAGGAGTGAAATCCTCATTAATATTAAGTGACGGGTCAAAAATCACATTGAATGCAGGAACTAGCATTCGATACATTCAAAATTTTGTAGGTGACACCCGTGAAATATTTCTAGAGGGAGAAGCATTTTTTGAAGTAGCTCACGACACGCTGAAGCCATTCATAGTTCATACACAAGATATTACCACAAAAGCACTCGGAACGTCATTTAATATTAGAGCAAACAGTTCTGAGAAAATAGCCATTTCGCTAGTCAATGGAAAAGTAGAAGTGAAATCTCAAGAAGTACAAGAATTCATTGACTTCCTGACTCCAGGGGAGCAAGTGAACACTTTTGCAAAAGGTAATTCATGGGAAAAAGACGCCTTTGATCAAGAGGTGGTAATTGCATGGATCAATCAAACAATCATTTTTGATGAAACCCCGATAGCAGAAGCTATCAAAATCCTAGAAAATTGGTTTGGGGTGACTATCACACTAAACAATTTTCAAGAACAACACCTGACACTTTCAGGCAAATTCAAAAACGAAACATTAATGAATATTCTCGAAGGATTGAGCTATACCGCTAGATTCAAATACGAGATAGAAGGCAAAGAAATTCAAATCAATTTTAAACAGTAACCCCCTATTATCTATGAAAAAAAGCCTAAGGATTTACAATGCAAAAACGACTGAAGATTCGTCAACATCTCCAGTCTGAGGTTTCTGAGTGCTTCATCAAAAGCATTCGGGATATTAAGAATAAACCATTCCAAGTAGTTTAAACCAATTGAAAGTTATGAAAAATGACGTACGGTTACACGTTTTAGCTGTATCTAAGAGATTTTTCCAAATAATCTTAGTACAGTGCCTCACCATGACTGTCCTTTTTGCTGCAGATAGCAGGATACAGGACAAGAGAATGGACGAGGTTCAAGTAAGCATGCATTTACAAAATGCCTCTGTAGAAGAAGCTTTTCAGAAAATAGAAGCAGCTACAGGATTTAATTTTGTCTTTACAAACAAGGAAATCAAAGGGATTCCGACAGTAAAAATAGACGTCAATACCAATGTTTTTGATGCTTTAGTAGAAATGTCTAAACAGACAAAACTGGAGTTTAAGCAGATCAATCAAAACATCATGGTAAGAAAAAGAGCTGTGTATGTGCCAGAAACTGCAGTTACTATCGAAGAAGCTGCGGCAATCACGGTAACAGGTGTGATTATGGACGAGACGAATATGGCTCTTCCTGGGGTGACGGTGATCGAAAAGGGCACAACTAACGGAACTGTCACTGACATTGATGGTAAATTCAGCCTTGATGTGGCCGCAGGATCGGCTGTACTTACGTTTTCATTCATTGGAATGGAAAGTACAGAACTGGCAGTAGGTGAAAGAAGAACCTTTAACATCACGATGATGGACGATATACAGTCCCTAAATGAAGTGGTGGTAATCGGTTACGGTACACAGAAGAAAAAGGAAATTACTTCTGCGGTAGTGAATGTATCTAGCGAGGACTTCGTCCAAGGCGGCATGCGATCCCCGATGGAACTAATCCAAGGTAAAGTGGCGGGTTTGAACATTGTAAGAACCCAAGGCAATAATCCAAACGGACCTACAAATATCCAATTGAGAGGTCTTAGCTCTGTGAAAGGAACTACCCAGCCACTAATCGTTATTGACGGTATCCCTGGAGGTAGTTTGGATCTATTACAGCAGGATGATATTGCTACGTTTGATGTGTTGAAAGACGGTTCAGCAGCAGCTATCTACGGAACAAGAGGTAATGCAGGTGTGATCTTGATCACTACCAAAAAAGGCAAATCAGGTCAGTCTAGATTTGACTATTCTACTTACTTCCAAAGAGAATATGTAGATAAAAGACCTGAAAATCTTACTGCATCTCAATACAGAGACCTTATTGACCAAGGACTAATCGGTGAAGGAAATGACTTGGGGTCGGATACAGATCTTTATCAGGAATTGATCAACAAGGAAAACCTAAGCCAGTACCATAACTTCGCTGCTTCAGGTGGTGGAGAGAATACTACGTATAGAACCTCCTTCTTCTTCAATGATGCTGAAGGTATTGCAGCGGAGAACAGCAGAAAACAATACGGTGGAAGAATGAGCTTTACGCAGACTGGCCTTAACGATCGTCTTACTATGGCGTCAAATTTGGCTACTACGTTTAGCAAAGCAAATTTACTAGGTGGGAACACAGGTGACTTCGAGCAGGCTATTCAGAGAAATCAAACAGCTCCTATTTTCAATCCTGATGGAACATTTGTAGAGACTGAGGCTTATAATAACTACAATCCGCTTTCAAGATATGCCAACAGAATCTCTGAAAGAGATCAACTAAACCTTTCCGGTGACGTGAGAATGACTTTGGAAATCATGGAAGGCTTGACTGCTTCTGCATTTGGAGCGCATCAGCGGGTATCTAACAATCAAAGATATTATCAGTCAAAAGAGGACTTTGCAAATAGAGAATCTTCTCGATTCAGAGGAACGGGCTATGCTTCAAAAAGTAATTATGTCAGTTGGAATAATACGTTCGAAGCTACCGTGAACTATAAGAAAATAGTAAACTTGGATCACTCTTTCGATGTACTCGCAGGATATAGCTACCAGTATTTCACCACAGAGCGATTCAATGTAAATAATTCAGGTTTCACTACTGACGGTTTCCTAGACTGGAATTTAGGTGCAGGTTCAGCTATCAATAACACGCTATTGCCAAGACCGGGAATGGGAAGTTCCAAGGATGATAATACGTTGATCGCCTTTTTCGGTAGAGTAAGTTATTCTTTCCAGGAAAAGTATTTTGCGCAAGCGACATTGAGAAGAGAAGGTTCGTCCAAATTTGGAGCAAACAACAAATGGGGAAATTTCCCTGCTGTGTCTGCAGGATGGGCAGTATCTGAAGAAGGATTCTTAAGCTCAAGCAACGTAGTTAATAATTTGAAAATACGTTTGGGTTACGGTGTGACGGGTAACCAAGGAATTGGCAACTACCAATCTTTGGTGACATTGAGTACTGGAGGAGTATATCCACAAGAGGGTATCTACTACCAAACTTATGGAGCAGCAAGAAATCCAAATCCAGACTTGAAATGGGAAACTAAAAAAGAGTGGAACTTAGGATTTGACTTTAGTCTATTCAATAATAAGCTCACAGGTTCTCTGGATCTATATGATAGAAAAACTGTCGATTTGCTGTATGATTATACTGCACAGCAGCCTCCTTTCGTAAAAAGCAGCTTGCTGACTAACGTTGGTAGTATCAGCAACAAAGGTGTTGAATTGTACTTGTCATCTAGAATTATTGACAATAACGATTTCTCTTGGACTGTTGATCTGACTGCAAATACGCAGAGAAATAAGTTAAGCTCACTTTCTAACGAAACCTTTACGATCTCTTGGATCGAAGACGGCGGACTTCCTAGCCCAGGCAACTTGGGTAATGCAATCCGAGTAGAAGAAGGCGGCGTAATCGGTAACTTCTACGGTAAGCGATTCGCTGGATTCACAGAAGACGGTAAATGGCAGTTCTTCAAAGCTGATGGAACTATCGGTGGAGCAGGCGACATGGCTCCTGAAGATTTGAGTGTTATCGGTAACGGTGTACCTAAGTACATGGCTTCCTTAAATAACACTTTCAAATACAAAGGTTTTGATTTGACCATCTTCTTCAGAGGTAAATTTGGCTTTGATATCCTAAATACAAAGGACTTGTACTTCGGCAACAAGAGATGGTTACCAAATAACCTACTTGAAAGCGCAATCACTGAGCATGCGCAGCTAGACGATGATCCTCAATATTCTGATTACTACCTAGAGAAAGGCTCATTTGTTAAGCTTGACAATCTGACTTTGGGGTACAACTTCAAAGTAGGTGGCAAGTATGTAAGAAACCTAAGAGTATATGGATCTGGACGTAACCTAATGACTATCACCGGTTATTCAGGAATCGATCCAGAACTTCAAGATGTTGGATTTAACACCGGCATCGATGGAAGAGGCTTCTATCCAAGAACAAAAAGCTTCACTCTAGGTCTACAAGTTGGATTTTAACTAAGAAGAAATCATGAAAAAATATTTCAATAAAATAGCTGGTGTCCTAACTCCACTTGCGCTTTTGACCACGGTCTCTTGCGTGGAATTAGATGAGACGATCTACAGCGAATTATCAAAAGACAACTTCTACAACAACAAAGTAGAAATTATGCAGGGCGTGTTGAGACCCTTCACTCACATGCAAGCTTGGCTTGCTCCTACTGGTCAAAATGGTTTTTATTTCCATAGTGAATCATCGGCAGATCAGATCGCGTGGCCCCAGAAAGGACGACATGGGTATGATGGAGGTGATCACGTAAGACTGCATCACCACGAATGGACGGATCAAGAGCCACGTTTGAGAAGAGCTTGGGCATTGATGTGGGAAGGACTTGGCTATGTAAATGCTGTATTGGAAGATCTAGAAAGCGTAGATTATATCGCTGCCGGACTTACAGACGCAGAGATGGAATCCATACTTTCTGAAGTTCGTGTAATGCGTTCTTACCACTACATGAGAATCATGGATATGTGGGGAAATGTTCCTATCGTAACTACCGTAGGTACTCCAGTAAATCCTGAAAACAGTACCAGAGCTGAGGTTTTTGCTTTTGTGAAAGAGGAATTGGAAGCAAACGTAGACAACCTTGAGCCGCTTTCGCAGGAACTGGTAGGTCGGGTATCTAAAGCTGCTGGATATGCAATGCTTTCTGAATTGTACCTCAATGCTGAAGTTTGGACGGGCACGCCTATGTACGATGAATCAATCAACTATTCTGATAAAGTAATCAATGGCGAAGGCGGAAGTCTAAACGGAAGCATGAGTCTTGACCCAAGCATTCTTGGTCCGTTTAATAACCAGAATCAGCTTTCACCAGAAAACATCTTCCAGTTTGCCTTCAGCCGTCAAGGAGGATTCTCTTTTGGTTGGGGAGGCTTCTTCTCTGGCTACGGCAATATGTCTAGAGCATTGGATGTAACCTACAGCGGATGGAATGCATTCGTAGTTACTCCAAATGCGTTTGACGCCTATGCAGAAAATGACCTTAGAAAGAAAGATTGGTTCCTATTCGGTGCTCAGACTGATTACAATACAGGAGAGCCTATCATGGGTACTGAAGAATATGACGGTCAGCCTTTGGACTATGTGAATAATATCCGTAGAAACTCGGAAGGAGCTACAGGTAAAGGTTCTATGACTGACGGTGAAGAAAACTCTGGTGCGAGATTCAACAAGTACCGTTCTGGAATCTCTGATGATCCAAGCTATCAGGAAAACGACTATGTCATCTATCGATTGACTGAAATCTATTTCAACAAAGCTGAAGCAATCATGAGAAAAAATGGTGGAACTGCTACTTCTGAAGCTGTGGATTTGATCAACGCATCAAGAAAAAGATCCTTCAACGTTACCGATTGGAGTTCAGCAGCTTATACTGCTAGTACACTAACTTTAGATGAATTGCTTGCTGAAAGAGGAAGAGAGTTTATATTTGAAGGTAAAAGAAGAACTGACCTGATCAGATTCGGAAAATTCACTACTGGTACTTGGTGGGATCACTCCCCATCTGACGCTACTAAAGCCTTATTCCCTATCCCTCACGTTCAGATCTCTTTGAATCCTAACTTAACTCAGAACTCTGGTTATTAAGTTGAAAATAACCCGTTAATTTTAAGGAGTTTTGTAGAGACGCATTTTGCTTTCCTGCAAAACTCCTTCTTTTATAAGAACCACTGTAACCTATTTGTAATTTATTAACCCCCAAATGCACATGATTTTGAACAAACATGTAGGCTTGCTCACCGCTGCTTTAGCTCTCCAGTTCGGTATAGTGCAAGCACAGCAAAATCCAGTCAAGCTAGACTTGAGTTCCTTCAATGGAAACAAAGACAGCTGGACAGAAGTAGGAAAAGTCTGGGCTGATCCAGCAGTTCCTAGTATTCTTCAATCTGCCGAAGGCTCGGGCATCATGGCTAATCTGCCTACAAAGAAAAATCATGGAGCTGACATCACTTCTACCGAAAAATACGGAGATGTAGATCTTTCTTTAGAGTACATGGTAGCACCCGGATCAAATTCGGGCGTTTATCTTCAAGGAAATTATGAAATTCAAATTCTAGACAGCTGGACTTCTATTAACACCAAACCTGGTGACAATGGCGGACTCTATCAGCGCTGGGACGAGAGCAAGCCTGATGGCCAAAATGGCTATCAAGGTTATGCTCCAAGACAAAATGTAAGCAAAGCACCTGGTGTTTGGCAAAAGTTGGACGTGTCTTTCCAAGCTGCAAAATTCAATACAGCCGGAGAGAAAATTGAGAACGCACGTTTCCTTTCCGTGAAACTTAACGGTGTGACTATCCATGAGAATCTGGAAGTTTTCGGCCCTACTCGCGGCTCCATGACTGGCGAAGATGTAGCTAAAGGTCCACTGAGAATTCAAGGTGATCACGGTGCAGTCGCATTCCGAAACATAGAAATCACCCCTTTCAATGCTGAGACTCCTACCGTATCTAAAGTAACCTATGAAACGTTCCAAGGTTCATTTAACAACTTGGAAGAGCTAGCTGGAAAAACGGCTGTAGCCCAAGGATCTGTTGCTTCATTGAGTGAAGTTCCTGCATCAGTATCTGATGTCAATTTGACGAAATACACTGCAATCCTAAATGTAAAAGATGCAGGTGAATATGAAATCACACTTCAGGTTCCAGGTGGATTAGGTGGTTTCGCTCTGGGAAGCGAATCCATTTCCAATCTTTCTAATAGAGGTGTAAGTGTAAAAAAGAATTTGAAAGCTGGTGACAATCCAATTCAGATTATTGCTTCCAAAAACAGAAATTGGTCGGTAGATGGATTCAATATGTCTATCTCTGGTTCAAGCCTAAGAAATACAAACCTGTTGATATCTGAAACTGGCGCTTCTCAAGACACCGACCCTATATTAGTAGATGCTGATGAAACTCCTGTTTTGAGAAGCTTCCGAAATATCCCTAATCACAAAAGATTGAGCCACGTGGTTTCAGTTGCCAGCAAAGAGCAGGTAAACTATGCGTATGACATGGAAACGGGTACGTTGATCCAGGTTTGGAGAGGTTTATTTTTAGATGCTACTCCTATGTGGGATAGCCGTGGAAATGGCGTTTCAGTTCCTCGTGGTTCAGTGATCAATTTAAGTGCTCCAGCAGTAAATTCGGTAGGTAGTGATTTCAAGGCTTCGGAAGAATTCAGAACAAAAGGATATCAGTTAAAGAACGGTTCAGAAGACATTATTTTCTCTTACTTAATTTCTGGTGAATCAGTAAAAGATGAGATCAAAGTGTTGGAAACAGGCAAAGGAATCAGCAGATCTATATCTGGAATTAGCAATGGCTATTACAAAGTAGCTGCAGGCACTGAGATCCAAAAGATCAATAAAGGATACTATTTACTGCCTGAAACTGGTGTATATCTAGCATACGATGAGGCTACTTACGGAGCTCCGGTGACGCATTCCACAGATGGAAATGCCGGTATTTTCTTACCTGCAAAGGGAAACATCGTTTATAATCTTCTCTTTTAATCCAAGGACAGCGCAAAGATGAAAACATTACTAAAGAATAAATTCACAAAAATTGCCTTTGGACTAGCAGCTGTAATTCAGCTGATACCTGGGCTTGTAGATGCACAGGAATCCCCTAAAGAAGAGGATTTCTTTAAAATCATGCGAGTAACAGCTCCAGAAGGAACTCTTCTTGAAGTTGGCGGCTTGACGGTTTTGCCAAATGGTGACCTCGGTGTAGCTACTCGTAGAGGAGACGTATTTATAGTAGAAAACCCTACCAGCTCAAAGCCTTTCTTCAGAAAATTCGCTTCCGGTCTCCATGAAATTCTAGGTCTTCATTACGAAGATGGAGCATTCTATATGGCTCAAAGAGGAGAGTTAACCAAATTAGTTGACACTGATCAGGACGGTACGGCTGATTTGTACGAGACAGTTTATGCTTGGCCTATTTCTGCTCACTACCACGAATATAGCTTTGGTCCTAAAGTAGGTCCTGATGGCTCTTTCTTCGTTTCTGCAAACGTTGCTTTTGGTGACCAAGAATGGTGGAGAGGCGAAAGCCGTGTGCCGATGAGAGGCTGGATCATGAAGATCAACCGTGACGGAACTATGGAACCCTATGCTACTGGAATGAGATCTCCAGCAGGTTTGGGAATGCTTGGCGACAAGTTAGTTTATACCGAAAATCAAGGTGATTACATGGGCTCTGGTGGACTTTGGTTCATAGACAAAGGTGATTTCACTGGCCATCCAGCAGGTTTAGCTTGGACTGGACTACCTAATTCTCCTTTGAAATTGACTGCTGAAGAATTCAACAAAGTAGTTGATCCACAGAAAGTACCGAATGGAACTGGTGGCTTTTCCAAGCCAGAAAATGTGATCGATGCTCCGTACATCACTATGGCGCAGGCTAAAGAAAAACTTCCTGATCTGAAATTACCAGCTGTATGGTTACCTCATGGAATCCAGGGTATCTCCAACTCCGAACCCATAGTAATTCCTGAAGGAAATTTCGGTCCTTTTGGAGGACAGGTTTTGATCGGTGACCAAGGTCAGAGTAAGATCATGCGTGTCGTTCTTGAAGAAGTAAATGGCGTGATGCAAGGTGCTTCTATTGATTTCAGATCTGGCTTTCAGTCTGGAATTTTGAGAATGGTTTGGGCTCCAGACAAGTCTTTGTTTATCGGCGAAACCAACCGTGGTTGGGGTTCAGCTGGTGAGGCAAATGAAGGTTTGCAACGTTTGGTTTGGAATCACAACATCCCATTCGAAATGAGAACTGTAAAAGCTCAGTCTGATGGATTCTTGATCGAATTCACCAAGCCAGTCAACAAAGCTTCTGCCGAAGATTTAACATCCTACGTAGTAGAAAGCTTTACCTACAAGTATTATCCTGTTTATGGTAGCCCTCCTGTTGACAACAAAACCTTGAAAATTCTAGGTGCGGAAGTTGCCGCAGATGGTATGTCAGCAAGAATTGCTGTTGATGGTTTGAGAACAGATTATGTTCATAAACTTAGCCTCAATGGGATACGTGCGGTGGATGGGAGTTTCTCATTAGTTCATCCAGATGCCTATTATACGTTGCATAATATTCCTTCTGGGGCCAAAATGGCGATCAAAACTCCTGCAGCTCCAGAACCAGCTAAGCAAGTAGCCGCTACGAAAATTGCTCCGGCAAAAGCTGCAACTGTAGCCTCTGCTATTCCTACTGATGCGGAGATTAAATCGATCTTAGCCAAAAACACCTGTTCTGCTTGCCATATGAAAGACAAAAAGGTAATCGGTCCAGCCTATGAAGATGTGGCAAAAAGAAGGTATTCAGATGAGAAAATCGTTGAATTGATCTACAATCCACAACCGGAAAACTGGCCTGATTATGCTACTCCTATGCCTCCAATGGCTCAGGTATCCAAAGGAGATGCGTTGAAAATCGCAAAATGGATCAACTCATTGAGATAGGGATAGTTTCTATTTTAGGACCCTATATAAAAAGGCTTAGCGATTTGATTCGCTAAGCCTTTTTTTATGAAAGTATAATTTAACGACAGTGAAAACAGAGTTTTTAGCAGAGGTCTCGGAGAGTTATTCCGCTCTTCGGAATATGCAATTCCGAAGTCATATCCAAGGATTTGCAAGCACGGTAACCAGCGTTACAATTTGAACCCACCATGCGTTCCGAGGGAACGCTTGAACAGCTATTAATCTCATTTTCTCCCAACCAAATGTTTCTCTGGAACATATGACTATCTCTGAGATTGATGGAAATTTTCAGACTATCACCTTATATAATGCATTCTCGGGCAAGCATTTGCTTTTACTATCGAAATGACAAATCGTACCATAGGAATGTCTGGTCAGTAGCAATCAATTTATCAAAATGGTATTTTCATTCCGCAGGAATGTCTGGCCAGTAGCAATCAATTCAGCAATAAGCCTTTTTCGTTCCATGAGAACGATTGGTAAAATCCAAGCTTACCATCCGCTGCGATAGAGCTCTGGCCAAAATCTCCCCGTCATATTCTATCGACCAAATGTGCCTCTGAATCAAGATTGGCAAGTAATTCTTTAAAAAAACCAGCAAAGCAATCCTATTCGATTCCTCAGCAAAAAAAAACATTACGTACCCAACGGTAATAACCCACAACACATAATGTCATAACTTTTAAGCCTAATTCCATAACACTTCTCGCTGTGAGTATCCTTAAATTTGTAAAATCTAACCAAGGCTAGAAATCTCATGACAGAATCCACCGAAAAACTACATAAAGAAACTTTCCCTATCACTGGCATGACATGCGCAGCATGTGCTTCCAGCGTGGAAACTATCCTCTCATATACAGAAGGAGTCAAATCCGCTCAAGTAAATTTCGCTAGCAGCACAGTTCTAGTAGAATACTCAGATGAAATCAGCCCTGAGGGATTGAGCGAAGCACTCAATGCTATTGGTTATGGATTGATTACCGATAGAGAAAATGTAGAGGAAACAGTCTCTAATAAGCAAAAAGAGCACTACGAAAAATTAAAAAAAGATACTATAGGAGCTGCAATATTAACGCTTCCAATATTTATCATAGGAATGTTTTTCATGGACTGGACGCCTGGAACATGGATTTCTTTGGTTTTAGCTATTCCGGTTCTTGCTATTTTCGGTAGAAGATTCTATATCAGCGCCTGGAAACAAGCGAAAAACAGAAGTGTCAATATGGACACACTGGTGGCTTTGAGTACAGCAATCGCCTTTATCTTCAGCCTTTTCAATACCCTCTTTCCCGAGTTCTGGATTAGCCGTGGTTTTGAGCCCCACGTTTATTATGAAGCTGCAACGGTGATTATTACGTTCATCTTATTTGGTAAAATGCTGGAGGAAAAAGCGAAGTCAAAAACTTCCTCCGCACTCAAGAATTTAATGGGACTTCAGCCGAAAACCTTGAAAGCAATAGTTAATGGTGCCGAGAAGGAAATCCCAATCGCTGAAGTGCAAAAAGGATATGAAATCATTGTTCGTCCAGGAGAGAAGATTCCTGTAGATGGGAAGGTGGTTTCGGGAAATTCCTTTGTGGATGAAAGCATGATCAGCGGTGAACCTATTGCTATCGAAAAAGCAGAAAATGACGAAGTATTTGCCGGTACTATTAATCAAAAGGGAAGTTTTCACTTCATAGCTGAAAAAGTCGGCAGTGAAACGCTTTTATCACAGATTATCAAACGTGTACAAGAAGCTCAGGGAAGCAAAGCCCCGGTTCAGAAACTGGTGGATAAAATTGCCTCCATATTTGTACCTACCGTGATTGGGATTTCAATTCTGACTTTTGCTGTTTGGATGATTTTAGGCGGAGAAGATGCCTTATCACATGCCATTCTTAATGCCGTCGCTGTGCTGGTAATCGCCTGTCCTTGTGCTTTGGGATTGGCCACACCGACCGCAATTATGGTTGGAATAGGAAAAGGTGCTGAAAACAACATTCTGATCAAAGACGCAGAAAGTTTGGAAATAGCCCATAAAGTCAACGCAATAATCTTAGACAAAACAGGAACTATCACCGCCGGAAAACCAACCGTTTCGAACATCAAATGGGAAAGTGAGGAGATAAAAAATGAGTTCGCTTCTACCCTCTTAGCCATAGAATCTAAGTCAGAACATCCTTTGGCAGATGCAGTAAGCAAAAAATTGACCCAAGAAGGAGTCAAAGCTAGTTCAATCAACGGTTTCCAAAGCTTAACAGGAAAAGGAGTAGAAGCCAAAAACCAATCGGATCAAAAATTCGTGGTAGGGAATGCGCAACTGATGGAGTCAAATGGCATTTCAGTGAATTCTAAGTTAAAAGACTTGTCAAAAACATGGCGTGATGAAGCAAAAACCGTTGTTTTCTTTGCCAATGAGGAATCCGTGCTAGCTGTTATTGCCATATCTGATGAGATCAAACCGAACTCTAAATCAGCTATTCAAAAGCTAAAAGAAAAGGGAATCGAAGTTTATATGCTGACTGGAGACAATCAGCAGACAGCGGCCGCAGTGGCCAAACAAGTTGGACTGACGGATTTCAAAGCCGAGGTGATGCCTTCAGACAAGTCAAACTTCGTCAAAGAACTTCAGGCAAAAGGTAAGATCGTAGCAATGGTCGGCGATGGAATCAATGATTCTGAAGCGTTGGCACAAGCTGATGTCAGTATCGCAATGGGACACGGTTCGGACATTGCGATGGACGTCGCAAAAATGACCATAATTTCCTCCGATCTGGAAGTTATTCCGAAAGCTCTAAATTTGTCACACCAGACCGTCAGAGGAATTAAGGAAAACCTGTTTTGGGCATTTATCTATAACTTAATCGGTATCCCAATAGCAGCTGGAATTCTTTATCCCATTAACGGATTTCTGCTCGATCCCATGATCGCCGGCGCTGCAATGGCGTTTAGTTCGGTGTCTGTAGTATTAAATAGTCTTCGATTGAAAGGGAAAAGTATTTAGTATTTAGTAGCAAGTATCAAGATATGAGAGCCAAGAATAGTAGCAAGTAGCTAGACACAAGTATCAAGAGAAAAGAACCTAGAGACTAGAACCTAGAGCCAAGAATAGTAGCAAGTAGCTAGACACAAGTATCAAGGGAAAAGAACCAAGAAAGAAAAACGAAACCAAAACTTTAACCTGACACTAGGCGGAATAGTGACAACCAAAATCAGGCATAGTCAAAGACACAAGTATCAAGAGAAAAGAACCAAGAGAAAAGAACCAAGAGACTAGAACCTAGAGCCAAGAATAGTAGCAAGTAGCTAGACACAAGTATCAAGAGAAAAAAACCAAGAGCCAAGAATAGTAGCAAGTAGCTAGACACAAGTATCAAGGGAAAAGAACTATGAATCAAGAATCAAGAGCCTAGAATCGAGATTTAAGTACTAAAGGCATTAACAGAAATGCTCCAAGATAACAATCAGAAAACGCGCGTCAGACGACTTTTGCAACAAAATCTAACAATTTAAAATCTATATAAAATGAAAACTCAAAAATTCAAAACCAATATTGCTTGTGGCAATTGCCTAGCCAAGGTCACTCCTATACTAGATGCTGAATCAAAGATCAATTCCTGGTCAGTGGACCTGCAAAGTGAAGACAGGATTTTAACTGTGGAGTCTGAAGAAATCACGGCTGATGAAGTCTTCAAAACTGTACTAAAAGCAGGATTTATCGCAAAGCCGGAGTAGTCTAAACGCTGCTCGGAATTTGTAATTCCGAGCCACTATCTTAGAATTTGTAATTCGGATAAATTTCTAAAAACCAGATTAAAACCTTCGAGAAAATTTCTCAGACTTTCCTTCTTCGAAATGATAACTCAAAGGTTAAAACATATTCAAAATGTATTTCCTCCATCAAATTCATCTCCCATCTGGCAGTGATAGCCAGTTTCCCTTTTCGCTAAAAGCGCTAAATGAATTGCATGTGATGACTTTTGATAAACCGATTACAATATTTGTCGGAGAAAATGGGTCGGGAAAATCAACCTTACTCAAAGCGTTAGCAATCAAACTCAACCTACCTGCAATCGGAAGTACTGATTTAGAAAGTGATGAAACTCTAGATGGGATAAAAAGCTATGGTGAACAAATAATTACAAAATGGACCAATAAAGCTTACCGAGGGTTTTTCTTTAGGGCAGAGGATTATTTCGGGTTTGTGAAGCGTCTTCGAACTATGGATACCGAGATGCAGGGAGAAATTGTAGACTTTGAAAAAAGATTGAGCGGAACAGGTTTGAAACTGGCTGTGGGATCGATTCTTGGACAAAAAGAGGCATTACTTCGGAAATATGGAAACCTCACTGAAGTATCTCATGGTGAAGGCTTCTTGAAAATTTTGGAGGGTAGATTACAACCAGAAGGCATTTATCTGATCGATGAACCCGAAGCTGCACTTTCACCTCAGCGGCAATTGGCATTATTCGCATTGATCAAAAATCTGGCAGAGAATCAGGGTTGTCAGTTTATAATTGCCACCCACTCTCCGATTCTAATGACCTTACCAAACTCCAACTTGTTTGAATTTGCCGATCAGATTCAAAAGGTCAGTTATGAGGAGACCGAGCATTTCACCCTACTCAAAAATTTTATGAATAACCCAGATGCGTTCTTGAGGCATTTATAGACTGACCTTTAAACTGATTCATCCCCTACTTTCTTCTCCACTTGCTCCAAAAGTTTTAATAATGGTGGAGATATAAGAACTAATGAAAGCTGTCCCAAGAGCAATTTAAATTCGTGTTGGAGCATTCTATCTTCTTTTCCATAATCCCAAATCGGGCAAATCACCCGCTCAAAAAGGGTGTCAAAACTTAGTTCTTTTCGATAAAGTATATAAGGAACATCCTCTTGTGAAAGTGAAGCGGAAGGAAAGTTATTTGCTCTGAAGCCAAGTAAATCTACCAACGCCCTCAAACTAATAATTGCCGTTCCAGGATCGTTGATTCCAGGACTTAGCGCTTTTAAAGCGATTTCAGAGAGTTGCCTGAATCCATATTCGTAGTTATTATTCACCGATTCCTGATTACTAACAGTTATTCCCAACACTGCCTTTTCCAGTTGAGCATCTTCAAGGTTTCGACTACATTTTAGTACCGGCTGTCCACGCAGGACATAAGTTCCCATTGGATAGATAGAGCTCATGCTGCACTTATTTTTTGATAGGAAATTCATCATTTCTTTGGTGTCAAAACCTTCAAATATTCCAGATCGTGCAGCTCTCACCACTGAAAGAGCAGCAAATTTACTTACCTCCTTAATCTCTTCATTTTCAGTACAAAAAGCCTCCATTGCCTCAAATGTAGTAGATTTGATTCGGTCTATGATCACATCATATTTAACTGACTGAGTGATATAATGAAGAAAATAAATGAAGAGGAAGAGATCAATGACGGTAATGATAGTCAGTAAAAAAATACTGAGAGAAGGGATCTGAAATGAATCTCCATATTCTCTAATTGTACTGAAAATGAAAAAAGTATAAATAATGGTGCCAATGTAAATACCTAAAACGATTTGCTGAAACCTGTTGCCGATGAGTTTGTCCAAAACCCGATTGCTCATCTGTGAAGCTGCTTGACTCAGGACAATCATCACCATCGAGAAGCTAAAAACAGTTAGAGAAATTATCCCTCCGACTATAGCACCTAAGACGCTTCGAGCGGTAGAAGGATCCTTGATTGTCAACCAGGGAATGTCAGCTTTTAAATGCTGACCCTCCTCGGATAAGTCAAAAGATAACATCAATGCTGCCAAAACCAAAAATCCCAAGCTTATAAGACCCGGAATAAATGCAATACTTGAAATGAAGGTCTGATACCTGGCAATCAGCCAAATCCTTATTTTATCCATTTGTTTAAATTAATTATTGCCATTGGTTTTATAATACAAGGAGTTGATATAAATACCAACAACTAGCTTTTACAAAGCAATCAAAAGCATTTATGTCTCTTTCATCTAACTCGAAAAGATTACTTTCAGGAGTTAATTACAGGTATTTCCATTTCTTAATATAAAGTTAAGATGACTAATTAAATGAAGAACCTCTGAACTTGGTTCATTTTGATATTACTTACCAAAAATAATACAGGTAGTTTGAAACTTGTATTTCAGAATTTAAAAGTTAGTGAAACATGTTCTGATATCCCCGATCACTAATAGGAGCGTTCGGGAGGTAATTCAGAACTCATATGCTCGTATTTCTAATTCGAACCAATATCTTTAAGGTTATAAAACAAAGACGAGCATCCGCCTATCCCCAATGAAAACCCTTCTATTTTCCTTTCTGATACTTTTTTCCAGCCAAATCATGGCTCAGCAAGCGCCACTACTGCCGGTCGTAAGATCTGAGATCAAAGGCATTAATATATACGGAAAGACGGTGGACTATCAAACTCGATGTCAGCATTGGCACTCGGATCTGGATGTGATTGCAATCAAGTTCAAGTGCTGTGAGAAGTACTATCCTTGCTTTTCCTGTCATGAAGAAGAGGCGGATCACAAACCAGAAGTTTGGCCGAAGGCTAAATTTGATACCAAAGCTATCCTTTGTGGAGTCTGTGGCTCGGAACTGACAATCACAGAATATCAAGCCAGTGGCAACACCTGCCCTAAGTGTACTGCCGCTTTCAATCCCGGATGTAGCAAACATTATCATTTATATTTTGAAACTGATTCAAGTAAAAAGTAAATTTTATAAACTTCTTTTGTCATATTCCAAAATTTTGAAATAGCACTTTTCCAAAGTACCTATATTATTTTTTTATTTTTAGATCATAGAAATGATCAAGAACTCCTTAATCAGTAAGAGTTTAAATCGGAATGGATAAACAGGTAACCCGGAAAAAAACTAGCTAGTATCTTGCATCCTATTAGCCTTACCCCGAACATTTTGAGATATGAATGTGAGAAATATTAATTAGCCAAATTCCACTAACTACTTTTTGCTGGCAGTCATCACCTAATTTTATTCTTTCGCCATTTGATTTAAAGGATAATTTAAATTCCTTTGCAGGAGGTGCGCACTTTCTCCAAGATAATAGCTCGATTTCTACTCAGCATATTCTGCTTGTTCATGCTGCACCAACTGACGCCTCATTCTCATCACCAGCATGAAGTAGAAGTTCTCTCCGATCATCATGCTGACGACCATGAAGGAACTGCGCATGAGCATCATTCCGACGAGAAGAGTCCATTAGATTTTCTTTCCCTCCTTTTTGCAAACCATGCGCATTCTCAACAGCTAGTTGACCAATCGCCTTTAAATTCGCAGGTACAGTCTTCCGAAACTCACGTTAAAAAAAACAGAGAGCAGAAAACAATAGCTGCACTTTTTCACATTCCAATTGATAAAGTAAGTCTCACATCAAAACAGTCTGTCCCCGAATCTTTAGGGATACATAAGAATACCTACTTTATTTCGATCGCCTTACGAGGCCCCCCCACTTTAGGATAATAAATTCTTGATGAATACTTCATCAAAGTCCGATGGATTTCTCTCCATCGAAATTTATTTATTCTAACTCACTTTACATGTTTAAAAATAGTGTATTCGCCTTGTGCGTATGCGTATTTTCATTTGATGCTGCAGCTCAATCTCTAGAATTGATGCCCATTTTGCAGGAAATCGAACAAAATAATGCATCGTTAAAGGCATTCTCATCACTCATAGCGAGTGAACGACTTGTACTGAAATCCGGGAACAATCTTCCCGATCCACAGGCAGGTGCTTACTACCTACCTTTTGGAGATCATTCCACAGGGGATTATTCGGAATTTCAGATTGCCCAGTCGTTTGAATTTCCGACAGTGTATGGTGCCAGAAGCAACTTAATTGAAAGTCAGGTCGCTCAAAATGAACTTCGCTACAAACTCAAGCGTCAGGAAATTCTCCTACATGCCGTCCAGTTACTCCATCAACTGGTTTTTCTTGATAAAAAAAGAACCATAGAAATGGAAAGAACGGAACAGGCAAAAACTGTCTATACCCAACTACAGAAGCTTTATGAATTGGAGCAGATCGGCATCCTTGATGTTAATAAAGGCAAAATAGCTTGGGTACAGGCGCAATTCAAACTAGACCAGTTAGATAC
>Ga0105054_10004511_pt1 | contig 20740 bp, 13 predicted proteins | sample BON02_FD_78091 | JGI IMG/M metagenome (GOLD analysis project Ga0105054, IMG submission 78091) | Freshwater microbial communities from Lake Bonney liftoff mats and glacier meltwater in Antarctica - BON-02 (megahit assembly) | ecosystem: Environmental > Aquatic > Freshwater > Ice > Glacier...
CACCACCCCCCCACCCCGCCCCCCCCCCCCCCACACAAAAATAACCACCCCCTGCTTAGCTTCGTCGGCACTGGAGAGCCCGCGCCGAGCCACCGTGCGCGCCAAGCCACCAAGCGGCCTCCGACGAGGAGAGCGGACCGCGCGCTCGCCGAATTCACGCGGCGGATGGCGACCACCGCGGACGCCGCCGCGGTCGCACCCGCCGCCGCCGCCGCCGCGCGCGCGCCGCACTCGAGGCCCCCGGCCGCCACCGCCACCGCCGAGAAAGGGTACGTCAACGCGTCGCCGCAGCAGGTCGAGGCGGTCGCCCGGGACCCGGCGGTCGTGGCCGCGCTGACGCCCCGGGAGCTGGAGCACCTGCGCGCCGGCGCGCGCACGACGAAAACGGGCAATTTCTGGTCGACGAGCGTGGGCGAGCGCGAGGAGGCCGCCGTCTGAGCGTTCGCCGCGCTCGTCTCTGCCGTGCGGCCGAACGACCGCCCTGGCCTCGCCGCGGCGAAGGCGGCCTTGGCCGCGTGGGTGGGGCAGCGGTGCGGCACGGAGAGCGCCCACGGGGAGACGTACGAGGGGTCGCCCATGCGGCGCCCGGAGCTCGCCGTGCGCGCCCTCGTCGCGGCGCGCGAGGCGCTCGTGCGCCTGGCCGAGCAGCCCCTCTACGACGACCCCGCCGCGTTGTACCTGCGCCGGGGCCTGCTGTCGATCTGCGCGGGGCTCTCGGCGGCGATGTTGGCGGGCGCCGGCGAGGCCCTGGTGGCCGCCGCCCGGCAGTGCGTCGAACAGGGGGCGACCATCCCCCGCGTGCTGGCGCGCGTCGCCGACGCCCACGCCGCCCTCCTGATGGAGAGGTTGACGCAGGCCAACCTCGGCGACGCGGCGTTCCCGCTGCGGACGCGCGACGCGGTCGACCTGGTCGTCCTGGCGCGGGCTGCTGAGCGCGGCGGCGGCGGCGGCGGCGGCGGGGCGTGGCTGCCCGCACCCGTCACCGCCAGAAAAAAAACCCAATTGGAGGCGGAGAGGATGACGCGCGACTGGCTCCTGCTTGCGGCCGAGGCGTCGTGCGTGTTTGCCTCGCTGCTGGCCGGAGAGAAGGTGGGCAGCGGCGGCGGCGGCGGCGCGGACAAGCGCGGCGGCGACGGCTGCAGCGACGCCGTGCTAGAGGTGGCTGGGGCGCTGGCGGCCGCGATGGTCACGGTCATGACGCGGCTGCGCTACCCAGGCGACGACGGCGAGGAGGACGGCGACGACGGCGGCGACGACGACGACGACGACGACGACGACGACGACGACGATGACGACCTGGAACCATACGACAACCTCGTCCAGGCCAAGTTCGATGCGGCGACAGGGCATTCGACCGGCGCGGGCGGCCCGGAACCCGCCGCCATCTCGGTCGGCCCCATACTGGGCCACGCCGCCGAGAACCTCGCGCAGGCGCTCAAATTCAGGCTCGCCATCGCGCACGACGGCCCCGACCCCGTGGGGCCGGCGCTCCTCCGTGGGCAGGCCGCCGTCGAGCAGAGCGGGCCGGCGATGCACGTCCGCGCCCTGGCCGCGCAGGCGTGCTGCGCCCTGTTTGGGATCGCGACGATGCGGCAGCTGGCGCGGGGCGCGCCGGCGGCCTCCTTGGCATTTCCGGCGGCTGGTGGGGACGTGGCCGCCGCCGAGCTGGGGCTCGTTCGCCTCGGCGCGTGTTGCTCTGGCCGGGCTTTGCCGATCTGGTGCTGTCGCGGGAGTGGAGGCAGCAGCCGGAGGAGCCGGACGTCTGGTTCCCCTCCTACCTGGACGCGCGCCGCTTGGCCGGCGAGGCTGCGCATCACGTGGCGCGCTTTTTTGAGCTCGCTTTGCCCACGCTGGAGCGGGAGGCCGCCGCGTCGGCGTCGCCGTCTGCGCGCCCGCCGCGGCTGCAGCTGGGCGCGCCGCCCTCGCGCGACGAGGCCGATGACGACGCTCGGGCGAACGCCGCCGACGAGAGCGACAACGGGCTCTCCTCTGCCCTCACCCGCACGCTCTCGAGCGCCGCGCGGCGGGACCTCCAGATCCACCACATTTGTGCGCTGGCGCACAACCCCCCGTCGATGTCGTTTGCGCGCGTGGCTCTGTCGGCGCGCGAGGTCAAGTCGCTCTCTTTGCTGGCGACGGCGGTCCCGGGAGCCCGGCTCGCGGACAAAGCGGCACCGGTCTGGCGGGCGTTTGAGGAGCGCCTCGACGCTCTCTGCCGCGGCGGCACGACCGAGCCGCCAGCGGAGGCCGGCCTCGAGCTCGCGTCCAAGGACACGCCCTATCAGAAGGCGGCCCGCGTCGCCTCGGCGCAGCGCGCCCTCGCGCTCTCGCGCCTCGACGTCGCGCCCGCCTCGGCGCCCGGCGTCCCGCCCGCGTTCCTCGCCGCCGCCGTACGGGCGCGCGCAAACGCGGTTGTGGCGTTCTCCGGGTGCCTCTGGGCCGCGACGTCGTCGCCCGGCGCCGACTACGACCGCCTCCAGGCCCTCTGCTTCTTGGCGTACGTCCGGACGTGGTTCGAGCCGCGCGTCGACCGCATGCTGGCAGACTTTGGCTTGGCCCAGATCCGCCCCGCGGCCGCCGTCCTCGAGCGCGAGATCGGGCGCCTTCGCGCCGCGGCCGGGAACATCGCCGCGGACAAGGCCGCCGAGCTCGAGCGGCGCGCGCGGCCGCTCGTCGACCTCGCGGCGTCGTCGTCGTCGGGGGGGGTCGCGACCCTCGCGCGTCTGCGGGACGCGATCGAGGGCATCGGCAGCCCGCAGGATTGCCTCGCGCTCGCGAGGCTCGGCGGCGGCGAGGCGTTCAAGCGGCAGAAGTTTCAGACGTGCATCTGCTCCAACGTATTTTGCCCGCGCACGGCGGGGGAGAACAAAAAGAAGTGCGCCGGGTGCGGCTCCCTGTACTACTGCGACGCCCAGTGCCAGAAGGTGGCCTGGCCGACCCACAAGCACATTTGCGCGATCTTGAAGGCGGCGGGCGAGGCCGCGTAGGGGGCGGAGCGGTGAAGAAGGAAAAAACCATCGCGCTGCAACCATAATTTGTTTTGGAACCCTCGGAAAAAAAGCGACGCTCCCTTCCGCTGATGCGGCTCGCCCCCTCGTCCATCTGCCGGGCGCGCGGCCATGAGACTGTGATAGTATTCAAAAATGTGTTGTTGCTAAAGCATGTTGTTTTTCGTAGTTGATCTAGCAGGCGAACAAACTTTCCGGCCGTTTGTTGTTTCTTGGCCTCGAGAGAGCGGGAAGAGCGCGCTGTCGTTTCCTTTTCTCTCTCCTCTCTCTCATCTTTCTCTCTCTGTCGCTCTCTCTCTCTCTCTCTCAAAGCTCACTTGCTGATGACCGCCGCCTCGGCCCTCGCGCCAGAGGCCGCGCCAGACGCCGCCGCGCACTGCGCCGCCGTCGCCTGCACGTCCGCGCCCGCCATGGCCGCCAGCGCCGACAGGAACCCGGCCTGGTAGTCCATCGCCACCTCGTTGTTGACGTAGTTGCCGCGGTCGTCCTTGTACGAGTCGTCCTTGCCGGGCCCGCCCACCAGCGCCCCGTACAGCGTCTGCGGGTTGGGCCCCGGGTTGTTGAACGCGTCCCACGAGCACTGGTCCGGCATGGGCGGGCACGAGGACGCGCGGTGGTGCGGCCGCTGCGGCGCGTTCTTGCCGTATCCGACAACATAGCTCCTGTCGCTCTTGTCAAAGCCGAGGATGTAGCGCAGCTGGCGGTGCGAGAAGCAGTCGACGGCCTTGGCGAGCTGCTGCCCGCCGCGGTACTTGCTATACACCTGCAGGAGGAACAGGGCGTTGCCCGTGTGGCGCAGCGAGCCCCACTCGGTCGACCAGGCGAGGCCCTTGGGCGTGAAGGCGACGACGTCGCCCTTGCCCTGCAGCCACGAGTCGACCAGGTGCGCCATGCGGCGCTGGTAAGCCTGGTTGGCCGGGAACAGGCGCGTGGACATCAGGGTCATGGCCGACCAAGAGGCGCTGTCCCAGTCGGCGGCCGCCCACGTCTTGGGCCCGTCCTCCTCGCGCCACCAGCGGTCGTAGGTCGCGGCGGCGGCCGAGGCGAGCTTGCCCGCGGCGGCCTTGTCGGGCGTCGCCACGGCCAGCATGGCAGCGGCGTACGCGACGTCGTCGAGCGAGTTGGACGAGCGGTAAAAGTTGCCAGCGTCGGTGACGGTCTCGTGGTACCGTCCGGGCGACTTGAGCGCAAAGTCGTACAGCTTTTGCGCGGCGGCCAGGCACCGGGCCGAGTAGGGCGCGTCGTGCGGGCGGAACGCCACCGAGGCGGCCGCCAGCGCGGCCGACATGGCGGCGGCGACGTCGGCGCCCTTCTGCCCGGCCTTGATCGTGTAGACGGGGCGCGCCGAGGTGACGTCCTCGGGGCGGCCCCACGACGCGTGGTCCTGCTGGCCGTTGCCGACCTGGGCGACGATCTCGCCGCCGTCGGGGGAGACGCACGACAAAAAGTAGTCGGCGCCCCACTTGACGGCGGCGAGCGCGTTGGCGTACTCGCCCGCCTTCTTGTAGCCGCCGAAGAACTCAAACACGGACCACCCGACGGTCGACATGGCGTAGGCCATGGGAAGGTTGAACAGCACGCCGTCGCCGGCGTCAAAGTAGCCGCGCTCGAGGGGCGCGCCCCAGGGCGCGACCGCCTTGGCGTTGGTGTCGCCGCGCCAGGCGACGCGCTGCGTGGCCGGGAGCTTGCCCGAGCGCTGCGCCTCGAGGAACAGGAAGCTCAGCTTGAGCGGGACCGCGTAGTCGACGTCGCCCGAGGGGACGAGCGTCGCGGCCACGGCGGCGGCGGGGGGCGGGAGGGGGTTGGGCGCGGGGCTGCTGCCGCCGCCGCCGCCGCCGCCGCCGCCGCCGCCCGACGATGGCGGGCTGCACTGCCAAAAGTAGGCGTCGCCGCGCTTGCACTCCCACCCGTACGGGCAGCACTGGCCCACCCAGGCGGCGTCCTCGCCCGAGTTGTAGCTCGACTTGCCGCCGCACTGGGCGTACTGGGCGAGGCGCTTGGCGCACGACGCGTCGTCGGCGCCGGCGCCGGCGCCTTGCCCCGGGGCGGGCAGGCCCCCCCCGTCGGCGCGCTTCTGCTCGAGCTCGGCGGCGTCCTTGGCCTTTTGCGCGGCCGCGGGGTCGAACGAGCCCGCGAGGGCGGCGGCGACGGCCTCGGCGGTCGCGGCGGCGTCCTTGGACGCGTCCTCGAAGTAGGTGTCGGCGGCGGGGCGCGTGACGACGGGCGTGGGCGGGGGGGCGGCGGCGGCGGCGGCGGCGGCGGCGGCGGCGGCCGCCTCCTCCGCTGCTGCCTCTGCCTTTTTGGCGTCAGCGGCGGCCTCGGCGGCGGCGGCGGCCTTGGCCTCTGCCTCGGCGGCGGCGGCGGCCTTGGCCTCTGCCTCGGCGGCGGCGGCGGCCTTGGCCACTGCCTCGGCGGCGGCGGCGGCCTTGGCCTCTGCGTCGGCGGCGACGGCGGTCTGAGTCTTGGCGTCGGCGACGACGGCGGCGGCCTTGTCGCCGTCGGCGGCGGCGGCAGGCGCCTCGGCCCCCTTGGCCTCGGCGGCGGCGGCGGCGACCTGAATCTTGGCGTCGGCGACGGCGGCGGCGGCCTTGTCGCCGTCGGCGGCGGGCGCCTCGGCCCCCTTGGCTTCGGCGGCGGCGGCGGCGACCTGAATCTTGGCGTCGGCGACGGCGGCGGCGGCCTTGTCGCCGTCGGCGGCGGCGGCGGGCGCCTCGGCCCCCTTGGCGTCGGCGGTGGCGGCGGCGGCCTGAGTCTTGGCGGCGTCGGCGACGGCGGCGGCGGCCTTGTCGCCGTCGGCGGCGGCGGCGGGCGCCTCGGCCTCGACGGCCTCCGTGGTCGGCTCCGGCGCCAGTGTCGTGGTCGAAAGGTCGTCGGGCATGACCTCTTTGTCGAGCTGGTCAGCCTGCGCCTCGGAAGACGCCGGTGGCGTCGCCGCCGCCGCCGTCGTCGCCGTCTCGGCGTCGACAGCGCTCTTTTTGCTGGCGGCGGCGTCGGCGTCGACGGCGTCGGCGGCGGCGGCGATAGCGTCGGCGGCGTCGCGCTTGTCCACGGCGACGTTTTTGGCGCTGCGCACGGCCAAGAACTTGGCGTTGAGCGCCCGGCGGATCTCCTGCACGGCGGCGAGGACCGCGGCCGACTCCTCGGCGCTGGCGGCAGCCGTCTCCGTGGCCAGGCGCGCGGCGGCCAGCGCGGCGGCAACGTCGCCCGCGCCTGCGGCGGCCTCGGCGGCCTTGAGGGCGTCGGCCGAGGCGGCGGCCTTGTTGCTCGCGCGCTTGAGGGCCGACGCGATGAGCTCGTCCGTGCTGGCGCCGACGTCGGCGGCGGCGGCGGCGGCGGCGGCGTCGGCGGCGCTCTTCCTCTTGGCCACGCGCTCGGCGCGGCGCGCCTCGCGCCTTTGGGCGCGCGCGGACGACGAGGGGGAGGCGGCGGCGGCGGCGGAGGCGGCGGCGGCGGCGGCGGGGGGGCCGGTGACGGCGTCGGCCGCGCGCGCGTTGGAGCGGCGCCTCACGGCGCGATCCGAGGCCTGCTGCTGCTGCTGGGAGGCGGCTGTGGGTTTGTTATGGGGTTGAGGGGTTATTTTGTTTGGGGAGCAGGGGGGGGGAGGGGAGGGGTGAGGGGGCGGCGGGCCGCGCATGTGAGCGCCGGGTCTTTTTTGGGAAGGGGGAGCGCTCGGCGGCGCCACCAGCGGGGCGCCGCTCCCGAAAATAGCAAGTTTGCCGCCCGCAGACCTACTACGACTCACCGTACGCCGGGACCAGGAGGGCCGTGCCCAGGACCACGGCGAGTGCCATGGCCGCAAGCGCCTTGCGCCGCATCGTGTGCCGCTCACGGGTGGGACTCTGGACTCTGGACTCTGGACTCTGGCCTTCTTCTCTCTACCTCCCTCCGTTCTCCGTTGGTTTGAACGCCGCGCAACACAGCGCAGGATCGGACGACGGGTTTAGCACGGCGTCAACTGACTCGCTATGAGTGTCACTGGGGTGGTGGTTTGGTGGGGAGGGCAAGGAAGGGCGCGGGAGGGAGGAGGGAGGAGGGTGAGTGCGAGAAAGACGAGAGAGAAGAGAGACGTCAGGTCGAGCGCCGAGCGCGCGCAAAGGGGCGCGGAGGGCCTTGCCGAGACGTGCGCAGCCGGCCATTGGACGGATCGTCAGTCAAAGCGCTCGCGCGCGCCCGCTCCACGATCGCGCGCCCGCGCGCATGTGCGAGCCCTGGCGGGCGCTCCTCCTGGGGGGCCCTCCTCCTGGGTCCGGAGGTCTGTCTTGTGAGCCTCTCACCGCTGGGGTGCGTGGTTGCCCGCGGCCGTCCCCGGTCTGACGGTCGTCTGAAGGTCTTGGGTTGAGAGAGCGCTCGCTCACTTGTTCGTTGGTCGCAAGGCCGCGAAATTCTGATCTGGCGGGGGGGGCGAAGGCAAGCACCGCTTCTATTTATTTCGTCGGCGGCGGCGGCGGCGGCCTCGGGCAGGAGCGCCAGGCACGCGGGGCCAACGCGCTTCTGAAAAAAAAGGAAGCTGTTCACACGTTTCTCCAGGTCCTTGACAACAAGCAGAGGCCTCTCTTTCACCCTCCCCGCATGGCCGGATCGCGCGGAGCGGATGGTCATGGGACCGATACAACCTCGAGCCGCGCCCCGCTGCAGGCTCCTCCAAGGGGGTTGGGCCGCGAGGGCGCGAGCGAGATTTTTCGCGAAGAGCGAGAGAGAGCGACGAGCGGGCGTCGGGGAACGAGGCGCGCCCGCTCGCCGCCCCCTCTTGCGCGGCGCCAAGGAATGCGATAAAAACCACCCGCCCGCCACCACCACCGCTCTCTCCTCTATCACAAGATCAAGCCGCCACCACCGCCACCGGAGGGCGCCTGCTGCTGCTGCTGCTGCTGCTGCCCGGCGGCGCTGCTGCTGTCCCCGCCGCCGCCGCCGCCGCCCGCCCCCCCGGCAATCAGCAGGCCGCTGCCGCCCGGCGCCGCCTGCGCGCCGTCCCGCCCCGTCGCCGGCTGCTGCAGCGCCGCGGGCACCGCCGGCATCATGCCCGCCGGCGCCCCCGCGATCAGGTACTTCCCCACCGCCCCGCGCACCTTCTCCATGAACGCCGCCGCCCCCTCCTGCCCGGCCTCGCGCGCGGCGTCCGCGCTCGTCTGCAGCAGGTCGACCAGCGCCCGGTCAATCTGATTCGCCTCCGCAAGGGCGAGGATGGCCGCCCGCTTGTCCTTGGCCTCGAGTAAGGCGCGCATGCGGTCCGCGGCGGTGGCGGTGGCGCGCACGGCGGCGTCGACCGCCTCGACGGCCGCCTCGAGGTAGGTGCGCAGCGTCTCGAGCTCGGCGACGCGGTCGGCGTCGGGCTCGCCAAAGCCGGGCGCGGCGGCGGCGGCGGCGAGGTCGGCGGCGCTGCTGGCGTCGAGCAGGGCGCCGCCGCCGCCGCCGCCGCCGCCGCCAAAGCGGGCCTGGCCGAGCATCGCGTCGAGCTCGCGGAAGAACCCGGGCGTGCACAGGGGCCGGCACCGCGCCACCTCGTACTCCATGTCCTCGGCGACCGTGTCGAGGAAAAACTCCACCAGGGCCGGCGCGTCCCCCGCGGCCGGCGGCTCGCGCGACGCGCGCCGCAGCATCGCGGCCTTTTGCTCGTCGGACGAGACGCGCTCCACGGCCTTGGCAAACTCCTTGTCCTTTGCGGCGCGCTGCTTGACGAGGCTCTTGGTGATGAGGCCGCGAGTGGGGGCGCCCAGCAGGTTCTCGGGGTCCCAGCTCGGGTTGGGCCCCTGGGCGCCGGCGCCGCCGGGCTGCTGCTGCTGCCCGGGCATCATGGGCCGGCCGTCGCCGCCGAGCAGGCCGCCGCCGCCGCCGCCGCCAAAGCCGCCCATGCCGCCGCCGCCGCCGCCGCCGCCGGGGTGCGACGAGGGGAAGCCGCGCGTGCCGGCGCGCGCGGGCGGGAGGACGGGGCGCGTCGCGGGCGGGCGCATGGCCGCGTTGTAGGAGGGGGCAGCGAGGCCGCCGCGATTGAGGGTCGTCGCCATCGTGTCTTGCGTTTGGGAAGGAACTTTATGTTTCGCGTGGCCGCTTTTTGGGGTGTGTGATGTTGTGTTGCGGGTCCTCGATGGAGGATGCGCTCGAGCTTGTTGATGTGTGTGACATTGGGACGGAGGATGTGAGGGCGGGCTTTAGGCTTGGGGGGCGTCACGATGAAGGCGACTGTCGCCTCTCTCTGTCGACTCTCTGTGAACCTTGGGTTGCAAGATTCCTATGCCTCCGTTCGTCTTCACCTCGACCATTCGTAGAACGGAAGCACCCACGCACCTCTTACACCAAGCCAAGCCAAACGGCGCAGACTCTCAACTCTTTGCGTTTGGCAAAACCAAACGAAACTTTGCGCCACAGGCAAACGCACACCCAATCAGCGTCGTCGCCGGCAGTTGGAGAGAGAGAGACGGACCCAACTCAGCGAGTGATCGCAACACAGCAGCAAGAGAGCAGCGATGGCCATGCTCCAGCAGTCGCAGTCGCGTTTGGGAGGAACACGAGGAGAAAACCAGCGTTCCGCTGCTGTTTCCGCCGTACGCCCGCTGTCCCTGCGCCCCGGCGCGCCCTGCTCGATGCGCGGTGAGTGGCTGCTAGGTGTCGATCTGCCCTTCATCGGGAAACACGGCGACCAACGGAGCGCGTTGTGACGAAAAACGCGACGCGACGCGACGCAGGCTCATCACCTCCTCCTCATCTTCCCAAACGCCCACCCGAAAACGCCACCCCCTCCCTCCGCAGCCGCGCAGCCGCAGCGCGCCCGGCTCTGCGTGCGCGGCGCCGTCAAGGAGGGCAAGGCCGACAAGGACGGCGCCGTGCGCCAGATGCTCGGCATGAAGGGCGCGGCGCTCGAGACGGACAAGTTCAAAATCCGCGTGCAGCTCACCAAGCCCGTGACGTGGGTGCCGCTCATCTGGGGTGCGTGTGTCGTGGGGCGCGGCGGATGTGTGTGATCTCGGCCGGGATCTTGCCGCGGGGTCGCGGACGCCGGGAGGCGCGCGCGCGCGCGCCTGTGGAGAGAGAGAGGGAGCGGCGGCGGCGCGCGCTCTCGCTGCCGCCGCCGACGCTGCCGCCGACGGCGCGCGCGCGCACGGCGCGGCCTCTCGCGTGGCTCTGTCGCCAGCCAACCGCTCTGGCCGCCCTCCAGTGCGCCCCGCCCCGCAGACACAACACCCCGTCCTAAACCTCCCCTCCCCCCTTCATGACAAACCCCCACACCAACCCAAAAAACAAACAAACAAACAAAAAACAAAAAACAAAAAAAGGCGTCGTGTGCGGCGCGGCGGCCAGCGGTCACTACACGTGGAACGACCCCGAGCAGGTGGCGCAGCTGCTCGCCTGCTGCATGATGTCGGGCCCCTTCCTGACGGGCTACACGCAGACAATCAACGACTACTACGACCGGGACATCGACGCCATCAACGAGCCCTACCGGCCCATCCCGAGCGGCCGCATCACCGAGCCCGAGGTCGTCGCCCAATTCCTGGTTCTGCTGGCCGCGGGACTGGGCACCGCGCTCGCCCTCGACCGGTGGGTCGGGCACGAGACCCCGACCGTCTTTTATCTTTCGATCTTTGGCGCCATCATCTCCTACATCTACTCGGCCCCGCCCCTCAAGCTCAAGCAGAGCGGCTGGGCCGGAAACTACGCCCTGGGCGCCAGCTACATCGCCCTGCCCTGGTGGGCGGGGCAGGCCCTCTTTGGCACGCTGACGCCGGACGTCTGCGCTCTGACCGTCGTCTATTCGCTGGCCGGCCTAGGGATCGCCATCGTCAACGACTTCAAGTCGATCGAGGGCGACCGCGCCATGGGCCTGCAGTCCCTCCCCGTGGCCTTTGGGATCGACGCGGCCAAGTGGATCTGCGTGGGCACCATCGACGCCACGCAGCTCGGCGTCGCGGCCTACCTGGCCTTTGGCCTGCACGAGCAGACCTACGGCGCCGTCTTACTGGCGCTGGTCCTGCCGCAGATCGCGCTGCAGTTAAAATACCTGATCCCGGATCCCGTGGCCAACGACGTCAAGTACCAGGCGTCGGCGCAGCCCTTCCTGGTGTTTGGCTTGCTGACGGCGGCGCTGTGCGTGGGGCACGCCAACCAGGTGGCCGGGGTGTGACGCGACTACGGGAAAAGAAAATAGAAGGGGCGCGAGACTGGGGGCGCCTTTTTCTTTTTGCTTCTTCTCCTTAGTCTTCGTGTCTGTAGCCGCATCTCATAGGCGGTGTTGTCCGCTCCCGGATTTGAACCCCGCGCCGCCACCTCCTTGTTTTAACATCGCAGCAGGCGTAGCCTTTGGTTGAGGAGCCGCAAGAGAGCGAGCGGGCGAGCGGATGGGCGGGCGAGCGGATGGGCGCGGCGCGTTTTTCCAGAGTTGTCGACAGACCGCGGCGGGCGCCCCTTCAACAAGGACATACGCCTTCTCCCTTGCGCCCCCCCCCGCTCATTCCTCACTGACCGAATCCGTCCTGCTCATTTCATCACCCCCCGCTCGGCCTGACACAACCTCGTCCTTTGACGCGCGCAGCGCACCCTCCTTCAAACTGAACAAGAGAGCTGTCCCGTCCCATCCTCCGCCCCCCACCCCCCCTCCCGCCCGCAAAAGCAGCATCCCGACCTCTTGTGCCAACTGAATCACGCAAACGTGATGATGGACGACGGCGGGCGGCGCCGGCACCGGCACTCGGCGGACGCGAGCGCCACCAGGCAGTCGTCCGCTGCCGCTCTCCCGCTCGCCGTCGCCGCCGCCGGCGCGCGCCCCTCCGCCGTCGCCCCGCCCTCTTTCTCTGCGGGCGAGTTTGACGCGCTGCTCTCGAGCGTCCAGCTCTCACTGGACGAGCTGCAGGCCGAGGTGGTGTCGGCCAAGCGGGTGGCGGCCAGAGCCTCGCTGCCACCGTCGGCGTTCGCGTCGCCGGGAAAGGCGTCGTTTGCGCCGCCGCCGGCCCGCCCCCCCCCGCTCTCTTCCGCCAGCAGCACCCAGCAACAGCAGCAGCAAAAGCAGCAGCAGCAACAGCAGCAGCAGCAACAGCAGCAGCACCAGCAGCAAATCGCGGTCGAGGCGCTGCGCCAGCAGGTCGAGCGCCAGGCGCGCGACCTGGCCTCGCTGCGCGCCGAGCGCCTCGGCGCCCAGGAGCGCGAGTCGGCCCTTGCCGCTCAGGCGCGGCGCCTGGAGCGCGCGTGCGACGAGCGCGGGCGCGAGCAGCGGGCGCTGGCGGCCGAGCTCGGCGCGCGGCTGGGCGAGGCGTGCGCGTCGGTGGCGGCGCTGCAGGCCGGCGCGCTGCGGGGCGAGCAGCGGCAGCGGGAGCGCGAGCGCGAGCGAGAGCAGCAGCAGCAGCAGCAGCAGCAGCAGCAGCAGGAACAAAGAGAGCAGCCGCCCTACCTGGCGTCCGCGCGCCTGTGCGCGCTCGAGCAGGCCGTGGCGGCCTTGTCGGCGCGGCAGCAGCGCGAGGAGCGCGAGCGGCGCGAGGCCAACGGCAGCGGCGGCGGCGACGCGGCGGCCCGGCGGCAGCTGCAGGCAGACGCGGCCGCGGCCGCCCAGGCGGCGGCCAGCGCGGCCGAGGCGGCGGCCGCGGCCGCGCGCGCGGGGCAGGCGCTCGAGGCGCGCCTGGCCGCGCTCGAAGAGTGCTACCTGACGCAGGGGCGCGACCGCAACGCGGCTGCCGAGGCGGCCGCGGCGGCGGCCGGGGAAGGAGCGTGCGCGGCCGGGGCGGCGGCAGAAGCGGCGGCGGCGGCGGCAGCGACGGCGGCGGCGGCCGCCGCACGGCAGGTGGCGCGCCTGGGCGAGCTGGAGGAGGGATGGCGGCGGTGGCGCGAGACCGGGGAGGACGAGCGCGACCGCCTGGCCCTGCAGCAGGAGCAGCGGGAGCAGCGGCAGCAGCGCGACTGGCAAAAGCAGCGGGCGGACGAGGCGTCGGCGGCGGAGGGTGCAGCGTCGGCCGCGATCAGAGCGGCGGCCGGCGCGGCGGCCGAAGCCCAGGCGCAGGTCGACTCGCTGGCGGCGCTCGTTTGCGAGCTTCAGGGCCGCGTGGACGCGGTCAGCCACGCGCAGCAGTCCTCGTCCGCCTCGAGCGCCGCCGCCGCCGCCGCCGCGACCGCCGCCGCGACCGCCGCCGTCTCCGCCGCCGCCTCGCAGCCGCATCCCTCCGCTCAGCAGCTGGCCGCCCTCGAGGCCTCCCTGGCCGCGCTCCTGTCCCGCGTCGACGACGGAGACCTCGCCTACCGGGCCGTGCGCGCGTCGGTCGAGGCCGCGCGATCGCAGGCCCGCCGCGCCGCAGACGCCGGCGAGGCGGCCGCGCGCTGCGCCGCCGAGGCGGGCGAGGCGACGGCGGCCCTCGAGGCGCGCCTGCAGGCCGGTCTGGCCCTGTGCCGCGCCGAGGTGGCCAACGAGGCGCGGCTGCGGCGCGAGGCGCTCGCGCAGGCGGCCGAGGCGGCGCGGCGCGCGGCGGGCGAGGCCGGGGCGAGCGTGGCGGGCGCGGCGGGCGCGGCGCTGAGGGCCGAGGTCGAGGACGCCCTGGCGGCCGTGGGGCGCGAGGTCGGCGCGGAGATGGCGCGCGTGCGCGAGCAGATGCGGCCGAGAGAGCAGCAGGAGCAGCAGCGGGAGCAGCAGCAGCAGCAGCAGCAGCCGCCCTCCTCCGCCGTGCTGCCGCCCGCTGTTGCTTCGTCGACCACCGCTGCCGCCGCCGCCGCCGCCTCGCCCCCCCGCGCCACGGCCGCGGCCGCCCCCGCGGTCCTCCCCCACCCGCAAATCCAGAGCCCGTCCATGCTCCAGTTCCTGCGCAGCCCGTCCACCGGCCTGCGGCGCGCGGGCGGCTCAGTTCTGGCCAGGCGCGGCTCCGATGCGGGGGGCGCGGCGGCAAGAACGCCCGGCCTCTTTAGCAGCGACGACGGCGGCGGCGGCGGCGGCGGCGGCGGCGGCGAGCTCTCTTCTGGCGGCGGCGGCAGCGGCGCGGCCGGCGGCCCTGGGTCGACGTTTGACAGTCCCGAGAGCCTCGGGTCGCTCACGTTTGGAGCGCGCGCTGCCGCCCCGGACGAGGGCACCGAGCGCGGCTCGCGGCGCACGCTGTGGGGCAACTCGCTGTTCCGCTCGGGCGACCGCTGCGGGCAGGACGCGACCGCCGCGGGGGGCGGTCTTGGGGCGGGGGCGGCCGCCGCCGCCGAGGGGGCCGAGGGCGACAGCGGCAGCATCGACGAGGAGGAGGGGGAAGTCGAGGCGCAGGGGGGGCGGACCCCGCCTGCCGCGTCGTCGGCGGGCGTCGGCATCGACCCCGTATCGGTGTACCGCAACGCCGCGTTTGAGCGCAGGCGGTCGGCAGCAGAAACGGCGGCGGCAGCAGAGGCAGCGGCGGGAGCGGGAGCGGGAGCGGGAGCGGGAGCGGGAGCGGGAGCGGGAGCGGGAGCGGGAGCGGCGGCCGCCGGAGCGGCGCCAGCGGCCGTTGTCGCGCCCCCCGCCGCCGACTCTTCAACGACGCGCCGCCGCCCCTCCGCGGCCCCCCAGCGGGACGACGACCTCGCCGACGCTCCCGCCTCCGAGCTCCTCTGCATCGAGCTCGGCGGCTCAGAGGCGGACAGCGACCTTTTGATCCGCGGAGGGGGGCAGGCCTCGGCGCCGCATTCGCCGCCCTCCTCCTCCTCGTGCGCGTCATCGTCGGCTTCGGCGCACAGTGGCGGCGGCGGCGAGCCCGCGGCGGCCCAGGCCAACGACGGCGACGTCGACGGGCCCAGGGCCCGCCGGGCGAGGCGGCGCGCTGCTGCCGCTGCGGCGGCGGACTCCGCTGCGCGCCTGACGATGTCCCCGCTGCAGCAGCCGAACGGCGGCGGCAGCAGCGGCGGCGGCGGCGGCGCGTGAGGAGAGAGGCGCTTTGCCGTCGCTGTGGCCTGTTTCCTTTTCGGGCTGTCGAATTGTTTAATTCTTGGCGTAAAAAATGGTCCTAGCGTGATGCGACGGGCCAGGCACTGCCGCCTGCAGGGCAGAACAAGACCGCAGGGGGCTCAAACACGCGGGAGAAAGGGAGGGAAGCAAAAAGAGCGGGCGCCGCCGCCTCGTTATTCGCCTCGAAAAAAAGTCCCCCCACGAAACGTTTTAGGAATGTCCGTGTGCGTGGCCGGCCGGCGATCACAGCGGCAGCGCGGCGGCGTCGGCGTCAGCGGCGGCAGGGTCGGCGTCGGCGGCGGCCGCGCCGACCTCCTGCGTCGTCGCCGTGGCCGCCGCCGCCGCCCCATCCGCCGCCGCCGCGTCCGGCACAGCCTCGGCCGCGGCGGCGCCGGCCCGGCAGACTGCGCCGCCGCCCTGCCGCTGCTGCGATCAGCGGCGGCCGCCGTGGCGCGCCGCGCGGCGTCGCTGCCGGCCCAGCCCCTGTGGGACGCCGCGGCGGCGGTCGCGGCGGCCGGGGGCAGCGGGTCAAAGAGCGTCCGGCGGCCCGTCCGTCGCCATGCGCGGCAGGTAGCCAAACTTCTCCGCGTCGCACGCGTACCACCTCGACACCGCGTCCAGGCAGTGGCTGTGCGCCCCGTTATAGGGGCCCGCCACCTGCCCTTTGCGCACGTTGGACACCCCCAGCCGCGACGCGGGCAGCGGAGGCGGCGGCGCCGTGTCGCCGTCCCCGGCGCCGCGCCGCCGCGCGTTGATGGCGGCGACGATGGCGGCCCAGTCCTCGTCGCCCGTCTCGACCGAGCCGACAAAGTCGACCGCCGAGCCGCCCTCGGCCGTGCGCATGCAGTGCCACTGGTCCACCATGTGGAAGTAGGTGTAGGACTTGCTGCGCGCGAGGCAGTCGCGCCGGTGCAGCACGTCGGCCGCGCCCCAGGGGTCCTCGCAGAAGTCGTCCCACGAGACGCCGCACTCGCCGCGCGTGAGGCCGTCCCTTGATCGTTTTTTGGTTAGTTTTTTTGTTTTGTTTTTGCGTTTGTCGAGGCGAGGCGGGGCGGTGGTTGTTGTTGTGCGGGTGGGGGGGGGAATATGCGTCAGTGCGTCATGTTTGAACGGTGGGAGGAGGACAACGGGGGCGCGTTTCCGACGGCTGGAGCGCGCCGCGCGCCAAAAAAGCGGCGGGGAGCGAGACACAAGCGTGAAAAAAACCCCGAGAAAACAAAAGACTCAACAAAAGACTCACTGCATGCACCCGTCCGAGTGGAGGTACTTGTACAGCGAGTAGGCCCGCTTCCAGGGGTTGCGCACGAACCCAAAGACAAAGTAGTCCCGCCACACGCGCCCGATCTCCGCGGGCGACATGGCCCCCTCCCAGCTGTGCTTCATGCAAGAGGGGGAGGCGTGCGCGGCCGTGCGCTCGTTCCCGCACTCTCCCAAAACGTCGACGATCGACGTGCTGGCCGATTTGGGGGAGCGGATATAGATGAAGCGGTAGGCGTGGTTGACGAACACGTGGCACCCGGGGAAGGGGGTCGGCGGGTGGCGCGCCGCGGCGCAGGTGAAGGCGGCGCCCGAGGCGACACCGCGCGCCTCGGCGGCCGGGTCGCGCGCGGCCGGGCAGCGGTCGGTCCGAAAGGCGAAAAAGTCGTCGAGCCGCGCGCCGTCCTCGCGCAGGGCCCAGGACTTGAGGTCGGCGACGCCCGTCTTGTTGGACCAGCCGTGGTGCGCGGGCGCGAGGCCCAGGGCCTCGTGGCCGTCGGCGAGCACGTCGGGGAACAGCTCGCGCATGCGGCTGCCCCAGGGCGCCGCGCGCCATCCGACGCTCTCGGTCGTGTTTTTGCGCGCGGCGCCGGCGCCGGCGGCACCTCCTTCCGCTGCTGCTGCTCCTTCTGCCGCTGGTTCCGACTCCGCCACCTCGTCCCCCTCGACCGGGTCAAACATGTACTCGACGTCCTCTGATGCTCCTGCTGATCCTGCTGCTGCTTGTTGTTGCTGCCCGTCCGCCGCCGCCGCCGCTCCGTCTCCGGCCGCCAGAGGAAAGGTCGTCGCCGCCGGCTCGGCGGCGGCGGGCGCGAGGTGCTGCAGCAGGCGCTTGCCGCCTGCGGCGGCGGTGTCCGAGGCGCGGGCCCATCGCGTGCTCGAGGGCGAGGTTGCGGTCGCAGTGGCGAGCGCCAGGAGGAGCAGGGTGGCCGAGAGGGCAGCGGCGGCAGCGGTTCGCCGCCGTCGGCCGCTCGCGCTCCCGCTCGCGCCGCCGACGACGGGCAGCGGCGTCGGCGGCTGCATTTTCTGCTCCCCCGCCAGCTCCTCCTCCTCGTCCCCCTCCTCCTCCGAGCCCTCTTCTAGCCAAGGGTAGGTCCTGCCGCCTGGGCCCTCTCTTTCGTGTGGCGGCGAATGCACGGGGGCGTTTGGCGTTCTCCCAAGGACACGCGGTTGAGTGCAATCGCGCGGCTGCTGTTGGACGTCCTGGTCAGTGGGAGGCAGCGCGAGGCGACGGGTATGTGTGGCGCGCTCGTGTGCCTGTCGCGCGATTGACGCAGAGAGAGGTGTATGCTTGAGGAGGGACGTGTGAGAACGGAGAACGGATTGCAAATCCCACGCTTCTCTTCTGTGATTGGACGCCTCTGGTGTGTTCGAGGGCGCTCGTTTGTGAGGTGAGGATCGCGCGCGGCAGAAAGATGATGTGATCGAATGGGCTGGAGCCACCGCTCGTGAGGGGACCAACAAGAACATTTGTCGCCGCGCAATCAAATCTTCGCCGCGCATCAAAGCTGCGCCATTGGCGGCGCTGCGACGCGCGCTCGACGACCTTCTTCATCCTCTTCGACGCGGGCTGGCACCAATGCCGTTCACACTTGGGACCCCTTCTCGAAACAAACGATGGCCTCTCGCGAGCGCGCGTGAACCAACCATCCCACCCTCACCTGCCCCTCACTGCACTGCCCCTCCTCGTCTCGTCTCGTTTCAAACCGCCCCCGACTTGAGCCGCGAGAAGGAGTAGGAGGAGGAGGCCCGCAAAGGTGGGTTGGGCCGGGATCAGCGATGACCGCGAGCGACATGGACAGCGTCGCGCGGGTGCTCACGTTCGAGACGCCCGCGCGGCGACCGGGCGCGCCGTTGCCGACGGCCACGCCGATCGGCGGGGGCGCCACGCCAGAGCCGGCACCGCTGCCGACGATCGTCCGCGCCTCGCCGCACCAAGCAGCCAAGGCGTCGCCCTCGCTGCTGCTGCGCCGCGTTTCCTTTGGAAACCAGGGCGCGGCCCCGACCCCGCTGTCGGCCTCGCGCCAGCCGGCGCCCGCGGCCAGCGGCGGCGCCAGCGGCGGCAGCCGCCCGACGTCATCCTTCCGCGCGCCGTCCCCTTCGTCGTCCGAGGACGGCGGAGATGGCGACTACGAGGTCGACTACGACTACGCCGAGCGGCTCCGGTCCGGCGAGAGCAGGCCTTGGGCGCCTGTCGCGCGGCCGGTACCCGTGGCCGCGCGCGCCCCTTTTCCCTCGACCAGCAAGGGCGGCGGCAGCGGCAGGGGCGGCCGTCAGGCGCTGTCCTACTCGGTCCCTTACTCGTCGTCGGAAGATGAAGAGGGTGTAGGGGACGAGAACAACCTGGAGGTGAGCTCGGTCTGGAGGCAGCAGCAGCAGCAGCAGCAGCGGCAACGCAGCGGCGGCGCAAGAGGCGGGCCGGCGACAGACGCGGTGGCGGCAAGAGGGCGACCACACCTGCCCTTTGGCGGCGGCGCGACGACGGACATCGTCCCGGCCGCCGAAACGGAGCGCCACCCGCACCATCACCACCACCACCACCACCACCGCCTCGCCTCGGAAGAAGCGCCAGAACTGTCGCTCGTCGAGGCGGCGGCGGCGGCGGCAGCAGCAGCAGCATCAGCCCGGGGGGGCGGCGGCGGCGGCGGGCGGCGGCGGCCCGCCCCCCCCCCCCCGCCGATCCACCCCGTCGACCCCGTGCGCCTCGCCCTCGCCGGCCGCGCCCGCGAGGCGCAGCGCGCCGCCTCCGCCATCGCCGCCTCGGACGCCTCCCGCCTGCGCGCGTCGCTCGCGGGCGAGGCGGCCCGCCTCAAGGAGGGCCTGCGGGGGCTGGCGCTCGAGGCCGGGCTCCGGGCGGCGGACCTGTCTGCGGCCGAGCTGCGCGCGCTGGACGCGCGCGAGGGCTCGCGCGCGCGGGCGCAGGACGACCTGCGGCGGGAGCACGCGGCCGCGAGCGCGGCGTACACGGCGGCGCTCGAGCGCAGCGCGGCGGCGGCGGCAGCGGCGGCGGCCGTCGAGCGGCGCAAGGCGGCCGAGCGCGCGGCGGCGGCGGAGGCCGAGGCCGAGGGGCGGAGGCGGCTGCGCGCCCAGGAGCAGGAGCAGGAGCGGCGACGACAGCAGCAAGCAGCGGCGGCGGCCGCCGAGGCCAAGGCCCAGACCGAGCGCGAGTCGGCCATGGCCAGGGCGCAGCAAGAGCAGCAGCAGCAGCAGCAGCAGCAGCGGCAACAGCAGCAAGCGGCGGCAACGGCAGCGGCGGCAGCAGCAGCCGCAACAGGAGCGGCGGCGGTCGCGTCAGCCCCCAAGCCGCAACAACGACCACCAGGCGCCCCGTTGTCATCCTCCTCCTCCAAAGGCCCCTTTCCCGTCCGCGCGGGAAGGTCCGCTCTCGAGCGCGCCGCCGAGCTGTCCGTCCTGCTCGCCGACGCCGAGGCGGCGTGCGCGGCCCTGCAGGGGTCGGACGACCCCCAGCTCAAGCGCGAGCGCCGCGCGCTCGAGCGCCGGGTCACGGTGCTGGTGTCGCAGGTGTCGGGCACGCAGGCGCAGGTGGCCGCGCGCGCCGCCGACCTCGCGTCCGTGCTCCTGGGCGCGCCCGAGCGCGGCGGGGCGCGCCTGCTCGCGTGCCTGGCCCTCGCGTCGCGCCTGCTGTCGCAGTGCGAGGGGCAGGTCGCGACGCTCGCCTCGTTCGCCTTTCCGCTGGCCTTTGTCGCGTGCCGCGTCGGATGCCGCGTCCCCCACTTTTTTGGCCTGCTGCTCGCGCGCCTGCAGCGTGCGTGCCCCATGCTCGTGCCCGCCTGGTCGGCCTACACCAAGTCGTGCGCCGAGCGCGGGCTCGCGCGCGAGGACCACCAGCGCGCGATCGGGTTCAAGTCGGTCGACTGGGTCGGAGGCGACGCGCCGCCGCCGGGCGCCGACGGCGAGCCGCCCCGCCGGCTCGAGACCTCGGACGAGTTTACGGCGCGGCAGAGCGGGTACGTGGCGTTCTACGCGGCGCTGCTGCAGTGCGACGCCGACCCCGAGGCGGGGTCGGCCGCGGCGGCGGGAGGAGGAGGGGGCGGCGGCAGCAGCAGCGTCTTTGGCGCGGGGGCGTCGGCGGCGCGCCGCCCGGCCGCCGGCCCTTCCCCGGGCCCGCCGCCGCTGCCGCCGGCCGACCTCGCCGCCCTGCGCGCTCTGTACGGCCTGCCCGGCGCCTGGGCCTACGTCGCCCGCGTCCTCAACCACGTCCCCGCCTCCCGCACCTCCGCCGCCGCCCTCATGGCCTTCCTCAACACCGCGGGCCGCGCCATGCACGCGGCCTACGGCGGACAGTTTGTGAAGCTGCTCCACTCGCTGTACGACGCCTTCCTGCCCGACCTCGCCGCGCACGGCGACCCCGACGCGCGGGCGGTCGGCACGCGCCTGCGGACGTACCTGGAGCGGGCGCAGTACGCCGAGGCGCCCGAGGGGAGGGACCTGCCGCTGCAGGACGAGAGCTCGTACACGCGCGCGACGTAGAAGAGGCGGAGCTTTGTGTGTGTTTGTTGGGGGGGGGGGGGGGGGTTGAATGTTTCTCCTTCGTTGTGCCTCGGGGGCGAGGGCCCCCGCGGCCCCCGTCTCTTTTTTTACACACCCC
>Ga0105054_10004524_pt1 | contig 20680 bp, 16 predicted proteins | sample BON02_FD_78091 | JGI IMG/M metagenome (GOLD analysis project Ga0105054, IMG submission 78091) | Freshwater microbial communities from Lake Bonney liftoff mats and glacier meltwater in Antarctica - BON-02 (megahit assembly) | ecosystem: Environmental > Aquatic > Freshwater > Ice > Glacier...
AAAATTCCGTGGAACCTACGTGGAACTAGCAGAGGTAAATAGGGGTAAAAACAGGTGTTTTTGGGCAAAAAAGTGAAGAAAAAAACCGACACCCAAAACCCCAAAAAGCGTTGGTACTAAAGGGTAAAACGTGGAGCGGGTGACCGGGATCGAACCGGCATGGCCAGCTTGGAAGGCTGGGGCTCTACCATTGAGCTACACCCGCGAGGGACAACTGCAGAAGCAGCGTAAGAATAGTATTAAAGCCGAATTCTTCACCGGCAGGCCCAGTTTTAGGGGCGACATGGCAACTTAGGGCATCCTCAGTTAGGGTTCACTCACTTAGGACAACCTAATGTCCGTGTCATGATTTATTTTCGGTCAAGATGGAGAGTGTTACCGTGTTTGCAAACTACTTAATTGGACTGCGTGAAGGATTTGAAGCCGCGCTGATTGTAGCGATTTTGATTGCCTATCTTGTCCGCACCAATAACTCCCAGGCGGTAGGTCGAGTATGGGTCGGCGTCTCCGCAGCAATTGGTATCTCCCTCGCGCTGGGCACCATCTTGCTCTTTGTCGATGACAGCTTGAGTGAGCGAGCTGCAGAGGCATTTGCTGGAATCACCTCGCTGATGGCAGTTGCCCTGATTACCTGGATGATTTTTTGGATGGCCTCCCATGCCCGGCATATCAAGTCGCACCTGCACGGTGAAGTTGATAAAGCCCTGGAAGCGAGCGCCGCCGCACTGGCCTTCGTTGCCTTCCTTGCAGTGATCCGGGAAGGCCTGGAGACTGTGCTGTTTCTCTTCGCGGGAATTCAATCCAGCGGTGAAACGGCAGCGCCACTCATTGGGGCTGTCTTGGGCTTGGCGACATCGGTGATCTTGGGTGTGCTCATGTATCGGGGTGCGGTCAAGCTCAACCTCGGCGCGTTGTTCAAGTGGACCGGCGCCGCACTCGTCATTGTCGCCGCTGGCGTCTTGCGTTACGGGGTACACGAATTCCAAGAACTAGGGTGGCTTCCCGGCGCAGACAACAATGCAATTGATGTCTCACAGACAATTGCCCCCGACAGTGTGCTGGGAACTTTGATCAAAGGCATAGTGAATGTGACGCCCACCATGTCTTGGCTTGAGGTTGTCATCTGGCTCGCCTACGTCATTCCAACGCTGATGCTGTTCTTCTGGGTAATCGGTCGCAAGGGCAAAGCACCCAAAACACCAACGACAAGTGGCACATCGATACCCGAAACAGTCGCGACCGCGAGCTGATTGCGGTCCGAAAAAAGTAAGGTTGGCACAGGCAGGTTAAGGGCGCAAACGACGTACCCCTAGACTCTGGGACTCGGTGTTAGATGTAGTTGTTTGGCCAGTCCGGGGCGTAGCGTAGTGGCTAGCGCGCCTGCTTTGGGAGCAGGAGACCGGGAGTTCGAATCTCCCCGCCCCGACCATGCGGTCCGTTTGCATGAGCGGTCCACCATGTGACATTGTCGGAAATACCCAACCTCAAGACCTGGAGCACTACATGAAAAGTGAGATCGAGACCCTCAGCCCCACCCGGATTAAGCTCAGCGTTGAGATTCCATTTGCGGAGTTGCAGCCGAGTCTGGATGAGGCGCTCACTCGGATTGGCAAGCAAATCAATGTCCCTGGTTTCCGTAAAGGCAAAGTCCCGGCCCGGGTTGTTGAGCAGCGGGTCGGCCGTGGGGCAGTTTTAGAAGAAGCGGTAAATAACGCGGTCCCCAAGGCCTACGACGAACTGGTCGTTGAAAATAAGATTCGTCCGATCGGTCAGCCAACAATTGAAGTTACCGAAGTCGCGGATGGTGACAAACTCACCTTCACCGCTGAAGTTGATGTTCGTCCCGAGTTTACCCTCCCCGCATTTGATTCACTCACCGTTGAAGTTGAACCGGTTGTTCTTGAAGAATCTGACATTACCGAGCAAATCGATTCATTGCGTAGGCGCTTTGCAAACCTGGCCGAAGTTGATCGCGCCAGCGCTGACGGTGACATTCTTTTGGTAAACATTTCCGGCAAGACGGAAACTGGCGATGACGTTGACGACCTCAGTGCATCGGCAATGTCCTATGAACTGGGAACCGAAGGAATGCTCCCCGGTTTCGACGAAGCCGTCCGCGGGGCCAGCAAAGCCGAATCACGCACCTTCGAATTCACTCCGCAAAACGGTGATTGGGTGGACGTTCCCTTGAAGGTCACCGTTGAGGTCAGCGCCGTTCGTGAGCGCGAACTTCCCGAACTCGATGCCGATTTCGTCTCGATGGCTTCAGAGTTTGACACCGTTGAAGAATTGCGTACCGATATTGAAACCCGTCTTGGTCGACTCAAGAAAATGGAACAGGGAAATCAGGCACGAAACAAAATCCACGACGTTCTGCTGGAGCAGGTGGATTTGCCGCTGCCGGAAGCGTTGATCGCAGCCGAAGTCGAGGGTCACTTCCACGACGGACACGACTCCGGTGAAGAGCACCGCGCCGAAGTTGAAGCCGAGATCCGCACCGGGCTGAAGAGCCAGTTTATTTTGGACAAGATCGCTGAAGAGGAGGAGCTCACCGTTGGCGAGAGCGAACTCAGCGCTTGGCTAATGCAGCAGGCGCCCCGATACTCAATGGCACCGGACGCATTCGCAAAGGCCCTTGTTGAAGCGGGACAGGTCCCGATGGCCATGGCAGATATCCGTCGGGCCAAAGCGTTGGCGAAGGTGCTTGAGAGCGCCAAGGTTGTTGACACCAATGGTGTCGTCATTGACCTGGCCGAACTCGATGCGGAACTCGCTGCAATCACCGGTTCGGCTTAGGGCGAACGAGGGGCAATCACTACCGGAGTGGCGCTGATTTGGCGTTAAGGTTTCATTCAGCACGCTGAAAGCTTTCCGCTCAATGCAAATTGCTAACCGCTAGGAGAATTCGTGACCGTCCCCTTTAACAGCCCTCATTCCAGCCCCGGTTTCAGCCCTCGCCGTAACGCAGGGTCTCACCCAGAGCTCGGCCTACCATTTATGCGGACCGGTGGCAGTATGGCCGGATTCGGAGACATGCTGGACGAGCGGCTCCTGCGTGAGCGAATTATTTGGCTTGAAGGCCCGGTGATGGACGACAACTCCAACCGGATCGCGAAGCAGTTGCAGGTCCTCGCGGCAGAGGATCCAGAAAAAGACATTAGCCTGTATATCAACTCCCCGGGCGGATCGATTTCCGCTGGCATGGTCATTTACGACACCATGGCCCTGATCCCCAATGACGTCACCACCGTTGCCATGGGATTGGCCGCCTCGATGGGACAGTTCCTCCTGTGCGCCGGCGCTGATGGCAAGCGGTATGCAACACCGAATACGCGAATCATGATGCATCAACCGTCCGGTGGCCTCGGTGGAACCGCGAGTGATATCAAGATTCAAGCAGAGCAGATGCTGTTCATCAAAAAGCGGATGGCGGTTCTCATTGCCGAGCACAGCGGTCAAACCTTGGAACAGATCGAAAAGGATTCAGATCGCGACCGCTGGTTCGATGCCGAGGCAGCCCGCGAATACGGCTTGATTGATCATGTGTACAGCACTTCAGCCGATGCCCCCAAGGGCGAATCAAAGAGCAAGGGAGCCTAGAAGTGATTAACCCAACCAACCGGTACATCCTCCCGGAGTTTCGTGAGCGCACCGCGACGGGTGAGCGAGTTCACAATCCGTACACCAAACTCTTTGAAGAAAGAATTATTTTCCTAGGTGTTCAAATTGACGATGCATCAGCCGACGACGTCATGGCCCAGCTATTGACCTTGGAGTCATTGGATCCAGATCGTGACATTCAGATCTACATTAACTCACCCGGTGGCTCCTACACCGCGATGACCGCGATCTATGACACCATGCAGTTTGTTAAGCCACAGGTGCAGACCGTGTGTCTGGGTCAGGCCGCTTCGGCCGCCGCCGTTTTGTTAGCAGCAGGATCTCCGGGTAAGCGTTTTGCCCTTCCGCATGCGCGGATTCTGATTCACCAGCCGTACACCGAAGGTGGTGGTCAAGGTTCCGACATTGAGATTCAGGCCAATGAAATCATCCGGATGCGTACCGAGATGGAAGGTATCCTTGCCAAGCACACGGGTCGCTCGGTTGAGCAGATCGAAAAAGACATTGAGCGCGATAAAATCCTGACGGCTGACATGGCGAAGGATTTTGGCGTGATCGACTCGGTCATCTCCTCCCGTAAGGGTTAGTCTTCACCCACAGGCTCATCCAATAGATTTATTCAGTAGATTTCCGCTCCTCACCCTGTGTATATCGCGCGTAATTCCCCCTTTACGGGGTACGGTTACCGGGTTGTTGATTTCGTAATCTGAGTAAGGGGCGTTGTGGCGCGTATTGGCGAGAGTGGCGACCTGCTGAAGTGTTCTTTCTGCGGAAAGAGTCAGAAGCAGGTCAAGAAGTTAATCGCCGGCCCTGGCGTTTACATTTGTGATGAATGCATTGACCTGTGCAATGAAATCATTGAAGAGGAACTCACCGAAGCAAGTACATCTGATATTGGTGAACTACCTAAGCCGCGCGAGATTTACGCGTTCCTCGACGAATACGTCATTGGGCAAGACTCGGCTAAAAAGTCCCTCTCCGTTGCGGTGTACAACCATTACAAGCGGGTACAAGCCGGAGCTCACCACAAAGGCAAAGAGGACTCGGTTGAACTCGCCAAGTCAAACATTCTGCTCTTAGGACCTACCGGCTCGGGCAAGACACTGTTAGCACAAACCCTGGCCCGTGTCCTAAACGTTCCGTTCGCCATTGCGGACGCCACCGCGTTGACCGAGGCCGGTTACGTTGGTGAAGATGTTGAAAATATTTTGCTCAAACTCATCCAGGCGGCTGAGTTTGACACCAAGCGCGCCGAAATGGGAATCATCTACATCGACGAGATCGATAAAGTGGCCCGTAAGAGCGAGAACCCCTCCATTACCCGTGACGTATCCGGTGAAGGTGTTCAACAAGCGCTACTCAAGATCATTGAAGGTACAACCGCATCGGTGCCGCCTCAGGGTGGTCGCAAGCATCCGCATCAGGAATTCATCTCGATTGACACCACCAACGTGCTGTTCATTGTCGGCGGAGCATTCGCTGGTTTGGACAAAATTGTTGAGGCTCGGTTAGGAAAAAAGAGTCTCGGCTTCACATTCGACCTTGTTGAAGGTGAGCGAGAAGAGAGCAAAGACATCTCAGAAGATGTGTTCTCCCACGTCATGCCCGAAGATCTAATTAAATTCGGCATGATCCCCGAATTTATTGGTCGGCTCCCAGTTTTTACCTCCGTGAACAAACTTGACCGTGAAGCGCTCATCTCCGTTCTCGTTAAACCCAAAAACGCCTTGATTAAGCAATATCAAAAACTATTTGAGTTGGACGGTGTTGAACTTGAATTTGATGAACAGGCGCTCGTTGAAATAGCTGAGCTGGCGCTGCTTCGGGGCACCGGTGCGCGTGGTTTGCGCGCAATCTTGGAAGAAGTCCTTCTCAACGTCATGTACGAAGTACCAAGTCGCACCGACGTGGCAAAGGTGGTTATCTCCGGTGAGGTCGTGCGTGAGCGGGTGAACCCCACACTGGTTCCGCGCGGCGCACCAAAACGTGCACCCCGCGAAAAAACTGCCTGATTACTGCCCGGCGAGAATGATGTGCCCGAAAAGTTCGGGGGAGTCCTGCGAAACTCGTGTGGTTAACTCTTCGATGGAACCAGCGGCGCTGAGATCTGAAGAAGCGAGAGCGATGTGCTCAATCATTTCCGGTCCTCCCGTAAATTCAGCGCTGGTGACCGCCGCCCGCATGGACAGTTTGGCTTCCGACTTTGCCTTGCGGATCATGCGCAGGGCATCTGTTGCCGTTGAAAGTAGGGCCACTTCCCCTCGGGGTGAGAGCGCGCGCAGGCTTTCACTCTCTGGCCAGCGACTGGTGTGAATGGAGTTGTCGTTGAACCACGACCAGGTTTCTTCGGTGGTGAACGGTAGAAATGGTGCAAAGAGCCGCAGGAGGGTATCCAGGGTGACCAGCAGGGTTGCTCGTGCGCTTTGGGTGTTGACGCCGCTCGTTTCTCCGTATGCACGCTCCTTGACGAGTTCAACGTAGTCGTCGGTGAATTCCCAAAAGAATGACTCGGTGACATCAAGTGCCTTTGCGTAGTTGAAGTCTTCAAACGCTTTCGTCGCGCTCTCTACCGTCTGGGCCAGCTTTGCCAGCAGGGCCTGATCAACCGGTTCAGACACCGCCTCGGCGGTAATGCTTGCTCGGTCTTGATCGCTGGAAAGCGCCGAGAGCGTGAGGGCGAACTTGCTGGCGTTGAGCAATTTAATTGCCAAGCGCCGACCAATTTTCATTTGGCCAACATCAAATGCCGTGTCGGCTCCTGGGCGACCCGAAGCGGCCCAGTAACGAACCGCATCCGAGCTGTACTCGTCGAGCAGGTCCATGGGGGTTACCACATTGCCCTTGGATTTACTCATTTTCTTGCGATCCGGGTCCAAGATCCACCCGGAGATTGCGGCATGCTGCCACGGAAGTACCTGATTTTCCAGATCAGCGCGAACAACGGAAGAAAACAGCCAGGTGCGAATGATTTCGTGTGCTTGTGGCCGCATGTCCATCGGGAATACCCGCTCAAAAAGGTCGGGGTCCCGCTCCCAGCCGCCCGCGATCTGGGGAGTGAGTGAACTTGTTGCCCAGGTGTCCATGACGTCGGGGTCACCGGTGAAGCCACCTGGCTGGTTGCGTTGATCTTCGGTGTAACCGGTGGGGACGTCACTACTGGGATCAATTGGCAACGACGCTTCGCTGGGCACGAGAACCTGTTCGTAGTCGGGATTGGCGTCGGTGTCGAGTGCGTACCAGACGGGAACGGGAACCCCGAAGAATCTTTGACGAGAAATTAACCAGTCGCCGTTGAGACCCTCAACCCAGTTTTCATAGCGAACCAACATGTGGGGTGGATGCCAGATGATGTCTCGACCGCGCGCAAGGAGTTCATCACGCAATTTGGGGTCGCGGCCACCGTTGGCGATATACCACTGGCGGGTCGTCACAATTTCTAACGGCTTATCGCCCTTTTCGAAGAATTTCACCGGATGGGTAATCGCCTTCGGTTCACCGACCAGGTCACCGGATTCTCGTAGAACTTCCACCATGCGTTGTTTGGCGGTGAAACTTGTGACGCCGGCAATTGCAGCAAAGCGTTCCTTACCCGAGCGGGTGGTGATCCATGGTGGGGTTTCGGAGGTAATGCGACCATCCCAGCCAAGAATTGGCCGCGTAGGTAGCTGTAATTCGCGCCACCAGGTGACGTCGGCGAGATCACCGAAAGTGCAGACCATGGCAATGCCCGATCCTTTTTCCGGGTCGGCGAGAGTATGGGCCAGCACGGGAACTTCAACACCAAAGACCGGGGTGACAACGTTGGTGCCAAACAGTGGTTGGTAGCGGGGATCGTCTGGGTGCGCAACGAGGGCGACGCAGGCCGCGAGGAGTTCTGGCCGGGTAGTTTCAATGAAGACGGTGTTCGCGGGATTTTCCGTTGGTGCGAAACCGATCCGGTGAGAGGCGCCGGGAACTTCTCGGTCTTCGAGTTCGGCTTGGGCCACTGCGGTACGGAAAGTTACATCCCACAGTGTTGGTGCTTCAGACTGATAGGCCTCGCCGCGGGCAAGATTTCGCAGGAAAGCCAGTTGGCTTACGCGTTGGGCATTTTTGTCAATTGTTTGGTAAGTCTGCGCCCAGTCAATGGACAGTCCCATCCGACGCCAGAGGTTTTCAAAGACAACTTCATCTTCAATTGTTAATTGTTCACACAACTCAATGAAGTTCTTGCGAGAGATCGGCTCTTGTTTCTTGGCATCGGGCTTGGCCGGTGGCGTGTAGTCCACGACGTATGGCAAACTCGGATCGCAGCGAACACCAAAATAATTTTGAACCCGGCGCTCCGTTGGGAGCCCGTTGTCATCCCAGCCCATCGGGTAAAAAACTTCGAAGCCGCGCATGCGCTTGTAGCGCGCAATGCAGTCGGTGTGGGTGTAACTGAAAACGTGGCCAACGTGAAGTGAACCGCTGACGGTCGGTGGGGGAGTGTCGATTGAAAAAATTTGATCACGCGTTTTGGTGCGGTCAAATGAGTAGGTGCCGGCGTCCTGCCAGGTCGCGGCCCACTTTTCCTCAATCCCGGCAAGACTAGGTTTTTCCGGGATATTGGCCATTGGGGAATCCGACTTCGACGACATGGTGGCAAAGTCTATTCACCCTCCTAGACTGCGACCGTGGGTATCACGAGCGCGCAGCAATTATGGGATGAACTTGAGTCCCGTTGGCCCGAAAACTTGATCGAACCTTCCTTGGCCCGGATGAGTGCGGTGTCGAATCTGTTGGGAGATCCGCAGTTGACATTTCCGGTGATCCAGGTGGCCGGTACCAACGGCAAAAGTTCGACCGCTCGCATGATCGAATCTATTTTACGTTCATTTGGTCTGCGAACCGGGCTGTACACCTCACCGCATTTGGTCGACCCCACCGAGCGAATTTGTCTTGACGGGGTACCCATTTCGAGTGAGGCGGCGGTTGCGGCCTGGAACGACATTGAGCCGTTTATTTCCTTGGTTGACCACAATTGCGTTGCTGACGGTGGACCGCAGCTCTCATACTTTGAAGCAATGACCGTTTTAGCCTATTCAATTTTTGCTGATTCACCGGTGGACGTGGCAATTATTGAAGTGGGCCTGGGTGGTACCTGGGATGCAACGAGTGTGTGCCGGCCGCAGGTTGCGGTGGTGACTCCCGTTGATCTGGATCACCAGGAGTATTTAGGTGAAACCCTCGTTGAAATCGCAGGGGAAAAAGCCGGAATCGTGGCACACGCCGAAGCCGTTGTCCTTGGTCCCCAGGCGCCGCAAGCAGCCGGAGTATTGATTGCTGCTTGCGCAGCGGTGGAACTGGTACCGGCCCGGTTCGGGGTGGAGTACGGGGTCAACTCACAGGCGCTCGCCGTTGGCGGACAACTGTTGTCCCTCCGTGGCCTGCGTGGTGATTACTCAGATCTATATCTGCCACTGTTTGGCGAGCACCAAGGAAATAACGCAGCCATCGCACTGGCGGCATGTGAGACCTTCTTAGGTTCTGCTCTATTGGCTCCACTTGACATTGAAATCGTGCGCGAGGGCTTCGCAAAGGTTACCTCGCCCGGGAGACTGGAAATTCTGCGTACAGGTCCGACCGTGCTGGTGGATGCGGCGCACAACCCCCATGGCGCACGCTCACTCGCGGCGGCGTTAGAGACCAGTTTCACCTTTGTTGGGATTGTCGCGGTCATTGGAATGCTGGCGCAAAAAGATGCTGTTGGTTTCCTAGAAGCAATCTCACCCGTCGTCTCCCAGGTTGTGATTACCGAACCGAACTCACCGAGAGCTTTGCCGGCCGGTGAACTTGCTCGGCTAGCCACCGAGGTCCTAGGTGGTGACCGGGTCATTCTTGGTGGTGACCTGATGTCCTCACTGGAAGAGGCAATTGCATTGGCCGATAGTTCAGGTGAATACGGTGGTATCGGGGTTGTTGTCACCGGTTCGGTCGTGCTGGTCGGGGAAGCAATTCAATTGCTCGCTGATAAGGGTTCACAGAAAGTGAAGAAGTAGCGCATGCGGGTTTTAGGGTCAACGGTTCTTTTTCTCGAAGCAATTGTTGTTTTACTTGCGATCCCGATTGCCATCAATGTGTCTAACACGAATGCGACGTTGGCCCTTCTTATTGGAGTTGGGTTAGCCGGGGCGCTTGTTTTAACCGTCGCGGTGATTACCAAACCGGTTGCGATTCCCATTGGCTGGGTGCTTCAAGTGCTTGTGATTTCCTCAGGGATTGTTGTCCCCACCATGTTCTTTGTTGGTGGGCTCTTCGCCTTGTTGTGGTTCTACGCGGTCCGTAACGGGCAGCGAGTTGATCGGGCACGGGAGTTGCCCGAAAGTTAATGCAACGACTCGTCTAGCATCAGTGACGGTAGTTTCCCATACTTCAAGGAGTCATGCAATGTCTGAACGCACGCTTGTTCTTGTCAAACCCGACGGCGTCGCCCGCGGATTAGTCGGCGAAGTTCTTGCTCGAATTGAGCGCAAGGGGTTCACATTTGTAGCGATTGAGTTAATGAACGTCAGTACCGACGTTGCGAAAACTCATTACGGCGAGCATGCTGACAAGCCTTTTTTTGGCGAGTTGGTTGCTTTCATAACCGGTGGTCCACTGGTGGCGGCGGTGATTGAGGGACCCGATGCGATCGTTGCGTGGCGAACCATGATGGGTGCCACCAATCCCATCACCGCGGCACCGGGAACTATTCGCGGAGACTTGGCGAATGAGATGCAAAATAATGTCACCCATGGTTCTGATTCATTAGAGTCCGCCGCTCGCGAAATTGCACTGTTCTTTCCCCACATCTAGGAATTGGTTGGGATCATGAAGGACTTAATCGGCTCGGTTGCTGTCGGTGTCGGGGTGGGAGTTCCCGCAGCGGCTGCGGCGCAGGGTCCAAGTTTGGTTCAATGGCCTGGGAAGGTACGCGAATTTTTCCCCACTGTTTTGGGTTCAACAATCGGACTCGGTCTGGTCGTTGGGTCCCAACTGCCAAACCTTCGTGGCGTCAAAGCATTCGCTGCCGGTCTGGGTGTCGCCGGGATCGGCGCTGTTGGATTCCTCGTTGCTAAAAACAAAATCCGGGAACTCGAAGGGCAGAACGCGCGTATTGATGACTGCTTTGCCCATGCCCCAACAGATCCGCACGTTTCGGGGAGCGATCATTCGGCGGTTGACTACTCGCTACTTGGTCGTGAAGGCGCGCGCTTCATCAATAGCGTGACGACATCTGCGCACGCCGAGCGGTTGGGTGTGAAACGGACCCACGACCCAATTCGTGTTTTTGTCAGTATTGCCAATTCCGATTCGATTTCCTCTCGAGTGTCGCTGGCAATGTCGGAGCTTATTCGCAATAAGGCCTTTGACCGCGCGTATTTATTAATCCAATCTCCGGCGGGTTCAGGTTATGCAAACTCCACCCCCGTTGACGTTGTGGAACTGCTCTCTGGCGGTAATTGTGCGGCGGTTTCGGTGAGTTACGGGTTACTTCCTAGTTTCCTTTCGCTGACCAAAGTGCGGTTGGCGGGTGAGACGCAACTCGAGTTACTCAATGCCATAGACCACGAACTTATTGGTCGTCGCAACAAAGGCAAGCAGGTGCCGAAGATTTTACTATATGGAGAGAGTCTGGGGGCGCGGGTCCAACAGTTCGCGATCCCGCTGGGGTCAAGCGATCTTGACAAATATTGCGTGGATCGGGCCTTGTGGGTGGGAACGCCGGGTGGCCGAATCGCTGACGCCTTCCATCAACTCTGTGACGGCGAGTCGGTAACGGTGGATCGACCCGAGCAAATCCCGGTTGATTCCGATTATCGAGTTTGGTTCCTTGAGCACGACGGCGATCCGGTGGTTCGGTTTCGGCCCGACCTGGCATGGTCCCGGCCCGCGTGGCTGGATCCGGAGTTACCGCTTGGCCGGAATATTCCGGCCGAAATGACCTGGCACGTGGGGGTTACCTGGGCCACCGTGCTCGTGGACACCATTTTTGCCACCAAGGTGAAGCCGGGTGAATTCCACAGTCTGGGTCACGATTATCGGGCGGATCTTGGTGCGGTTTCGACCGCGGCATTCGGTTTTACCGGCATCCTCACGCCGGAGAAGACTGAAAGTCTAGAAATAATTTTGCGGGAAATTGAAGTGGCGCGCGCCAAAAAGTTGGGTGAGGGTTAGGAAGGTCGATCCCGGGGCTACGCTAGGGATTCGCTTCGTGTCACTTCCCCGCCTGATCAATTCCGGCCCGACCATTCCAGACCGATTGGAGGCACCGCGTGAGTTTTGCCGCGAACTCCTCATTTGTGGGTCGAGACATGGCCGTCGACCTGGGAACCGCAAACACGCTCGTGTACGTCCGGGGTCGCGGGATCGTGCTCAATGAACCTTCCGTGGTTGCCATTAATAACAACACCGGTGGGATCTTGGCCGTTGGCTCAGAAGCCAAGGAAATGATCGGTCGCACCCCCGGCAACATCGTGGCAATTCGACCCCTCAAGGACGGTGTCATCGCCGACTTCGACACCACCGAGCGCATGCTTCGCTATTTCATCCAAAAAGTGCACCGCAGACGACACTTGGCAAAACCGCGACTGATCATCTGCGTTCCTTCAGGTATTACCGGTGTTGAGCAACGCGCCGTCAAAGACGCCGGTTACGCAGCGGGTGCTCGCAAAGTTTTTATCATTGAAGAACCAATGGCAGCGGCAATCGGCGCCGGACTTCCCGTGCACGAACCAACCGGCAATATGGTGGTTGATATTGGCGGCGGAACCTCTGAGGTTGCCGTCATTTCCCTCGGCGGAATCGTGACCAGCCTCTCGGTCCGCGTTGGTGGAGACGAATTAGACAACGCGATTATTCAATACATTAAAAAAGAGTATTCGCTCCTGCTCGGGGAACGCACCTCTGAAGAAATCAAGATTGCGATTGGCTCTGCGTTCCCGATGCCCGATGAACCACACGCGGAAATTCGTGGACGCGACCTGATCACCGGTTTGCCTCGAACAATTGTTATCTCGGCCGAAGAAATCCGTCGGGCAATAGACGAACCGGTGAATGCAATCGTTGGCGCGGTGAAATCAACCCTTGACCGCACGCCCCCAGAGTTGTCGGGGGACATCATGGATCGGGGAATCGTGATTACCGGAGGGGGCGCAATGTTGACCGGGCTGGACGAACGCCTGCGACACGAAACCGGAATACCAATTGTCGTCGCAGATCGACCGCTTGAGTGCGTCGCTCTCGGCTCGGGCAAGTGTGTTGAAGAATTTGACGCACTTCAGCAGGTGCTCGTGTCTGAGCCGCGCAGGTAGCCGTGCTTTCGCGACGAACGCGGATCATTCTGTCTGTATTAGTGGTCGCATCACTCACTTTCGTGATCCTTGACCTTCGTGGCGGTGATGGCCCCTTTTCCAGCGCGCGCGCCGCGATCAGTTCAATTATTGGTGGGATCCAGCGTGGAGCGGCCACGATTTTTTCTCCCATCACCGGGTCAAGTGAGTGGTGGAGTACCCAAGTAAATCAATCGGGACAAATACGGGACTTAACCGTTGAAAATGAGCGACTCAACTCGGCTCTGGTGAGTTCAAAAAATGATATTGCCCGGGCTGATCAACTTGATGCACTGCTTCGGGTCGCCAGCGTGGGACGGTACGAGGTCACGCCCGCGGAAGTCATCGCCGTTGGTCCGGCCCAAGACTTTGCCTGGACGTTAACCATCGACGCCGGATCACTTGATGGCATCGAAGAAGACATGACCGTGATCAATGGCGACGGACTGATCGGGCGGGTACTCAAGGTCTACAACAGCACGGCAACGGTCGTCCTGATTGTTGACCTGGAGTCCTCGGTTGGTGGGCGCGTTGCCGGTTCGCAAGAAATTGGAATTGTCTCCGGTACCGGTCGTCAAAATTCACTTGAATTTCAGTTACTCGATCCACTCGGTGAGGTGAATCCGGGTGATGCAGTTGTGACATTCGGTTCAAAAAATGGACGCCCATACGCGCCGGGGCTCCCCATCGGTGAAGTGGTTGACGTGACCGGCTCGGCGGGACAGTTAGCGCGAATCGCGACCGTTCGACCATTTGCCAACGTCTCCCAACTCAGTGTTGTGGGGGTTGTTGTCAAACCTCCTCGGGAAGACCCCCGAGATTCGGTGTTGCCGAACCCCCCGGTAGCCGTGACGAGCACTGATCCCACCCCGACGAGCACTGATCCCACCCCGACGTCATCAAATGAAAAAGAGACGGCAGCGACTCCGGCTCCGAATGGTAATTAACCAATGATTATTCGACAAGGGCTTTTCATTGGGACCTGCGTATTTCTCGCGGTTTTATTCGAGCTGACGCTGCTCAGTCGACTGGGTATCCCGGGTGCGACCCCGGACCTCGTGGTTGTGACGGTGGTTGCCATTGCTTTCGCCATGGGCCCACTGCAGGGGGCAACAGCCGGATTCGCCGCCGGGTTGCTACTTGACCTGTCACCTTCCTCGGACACGTTGGTCGGGGTCAATGCGATCATCTACCTAAGCATCGGATTTGTGGCCGGATACTGGATTGACCCGAGGGACCGAACCTTGCCCATCATGATCGGTATCACGGCTTTGAGTACCGCCGCTGCTGCTTTGGGAACGGCAATTGTGGACACGGCCCTGGGTGGGAATCGGGTTAATTGGGCCGAAGTCCCGTGGATCACCCTAAGTTCGGCGCTGTACGGCGTACTCCTGTCCGCATTGGTCATTCCGTTGGTTGCCTACATCTCACGTCCGTTTCTGCCCCAAATATCCTTTTCATCGGGAAACTGACACCCTCCCGAGCCGTCCTTTGCGCACTGGATGCCGCCGTGGCAACGGGCGGGTCAGGGGCGCATTGGGGCAGCAAAGACCCAGCGGACGCATAATGGTGGAGGCTGATGAGCCATTGTCGCTACGGAGTTCTACGTGTGGAAAGGAGTGCTCGTGAGTGAAAGATCTAATCTGCGTCTGATCGTTCTTGGCATTCTGATCTTCTCGTTGCTGGCAACCTTGGTCTCCCGTCTGTTTTACCTCCAGGTGATGGAAGGGGATCAATATCGGGCAGCGGCGGAAAACAACACGGTTCGTGAAGTCGTCGAACCAGCCGTGCGCGGATTGATTTTGGACCAGATGGGAAGGCCGCTCGTCTCCAACCGAACATCAATCATCGTGACAATTGATCGGCAGGAATTAAACCAACAGAACGAAAATGGTGACGCGGTCATCAAGCGTCTCGCCGGGATTCTGGGGAAAACCCCCACCTCAATTTCAGAGCGACTCATGCCGTGTGGCACAGACGGTGCTCCCAAGCCACCCATTTGTTGGAATGGTTCGACCTATCAAGCCGTGCCGGTTGCCACTGATGTGGACCCGCAAACCGCACTAACAATTATGGAGCAACGGTCAGAGTTTGCCGGTGTCACGGCGAAGTTGACGGCGGTCCGTGAATACAGCGGCCCATTTGATGTCAACGCGGCCCATATTTTAGGTTACTTGGGACCGGTCACCGAAGAGCAGATCGTGGGGCAGGGTCAATCAGATGCCTATGACCGTCTACGGCGCACGGACACAATTGGGCGCTCCGGACTCGAGAATTTTTATGATACACAATTGCGCGGCAAACCGAGTGTCACCACCCTTGAGGTCGATACATCTGGTCAAGTCACAGGTACCGTAAGTCAAAAACCAGCCGTCTCAGGCAACTACCTCGTGTCAACGATTGACGCACGATTGCAATCCGTCGTTGAAAAGCAATTGGTTGCTGCCGTCCAACGAGCTCAGGGGCAAGGGTATCCGGGGGACTCGGGAGCCGCGGTGGTGGTTGATGTGCGCAACGGGCAAATTCTGGCCATGGCTAGCTACCCAACCTATGACCCAGGGATCTGGGTTGGCGGTGTCACTCAAAAGCAATATAAATCCTTGGTGAAAAGTGACTCGCTGTCCTCCAATGCCACCCAAGGGCTTTTTGCACCTGGTTCAACCTACAAAGTTGTCACCGCCGCGGCTGCGGGTAAAGAAGGTTACTCGCTGTATGCGGATTACAACTGTCCACGGCAAGTTAATTTGGGAACCCAAATATTTCGAAACTATGAATCCTCGGCATATGGTCGAATTTCCCTTGCTCGAGCGATAGAAGTTTCCTGTAACACGGTTTTTTATGGTTTGGCAGATCGCATGTGGGCGGCCGCGGGTGGAAATGATGCCACCCGCGATTCACCAGACCCGGTCGCTGACGCTGCGTCCATGTTTGGCTTCGGAACCCCGACCGGTATTGATTTGCCAGGTGAGTCAGCGGGACGAATTGCCAGCCGGGCTTTCAAAGTTCAAAACTGGGAAGCCAAGCGCGAAACGTGGTGCGCGAATGCCATTGCCGGTTACCCGGAAACGCGCAAAACCGACCCCAAGCAGGCGGACTATTACACGGCGCTCGACAAAGAGAATTGTGCTGATGGTTTTCGTTGGCGTGAAGGTGACGCGCTCAATGCTGCGATTGGACAGGGGGACACGGCAGTCACCCCGCTGCAACTGGCAATGGCTTATTCAGCAATTGCCAATGGTGGAACCGTCTATGAACCAGAATTGGTGAAAGCGATCATGGGTGCAGACGGCAGCGTCATTGAGCGAATCACGCCAACCGTTAAGTCACAATTGGATGTGCCAAAGTCAACAATCAATTTCTTACGAAACTCTCTCCCGGGCGTAACGACGGACGGTTCCGGGGAGTCTCCCTTCACCGGTTTTCCATTGAATCAAATTCCGGTTGCCTCAAAGACCGGATCGGCCCAGGTCACCGGCGACAAAGTTTCGACCTCGTGGTTTGCCTCGTACGCTCCGGCAAATAAACCGCGCTACGCAATCGTGATGATGGTCACCCAGGGTGGCACCGGATCAAAGACGAGCGGTCCCAGTGTTCGCAAAATCTATGAAGCACTCTTTGGCATCAAGGGAAGCACGGTGAATCCAAATAATAGTGTGCTTATTGGCGGGGCACCTTCGAAGTCACTGCCCGTTATTAGGCCCGATGGGACGCCCGTAACACCGAAAGGCAAAATGTCGGGCATGGTTTCGGCAGCAGGGTCAAACTAGTGGCCAAATTTTATTCGAGTACGAGCGCCGACAATTCATTGGTTGGTGCTGGTTCGCGGGCGGGCGCGAGAGGCCATGGATATTGGCGGGATCTCGATTGGATTTTGCTTATTGCCGGTTTAGCGCTCACAATTTTAGGTTCGGTCTTGGTGTGGTCCGCCAGTCGCGCGGATCTTGCATCGCCAACGGATCCTTCGTCCTACCTAAAGCGTCACCTGATCAACGTTGTTCTCGCGATCGGACTGGGTTATTTGGCTTCACGTCTGAATTATCGATGGCTGCGTGCTTACACCCCAATTATTTATGGAATCTCATTCTTCCTGCTGCTGATGCCATTTGTGCCAGGCATCGGGGTGACGGTTGCCGGCGCGCGCGCTTGGATTGATCTCCCCGGCGGCCTGACGTTGCAGCCCTCCGAGTTCATGAAGATCGCCGTAATTTTAATGATGGCGGCGCTGCTGTCCGAACGTAAAGATATTGAGACCGAGCCTTCCGGTTCAGATGTCTTGTTGGCATTGGCCGCGGCCGCACTGCCAATTGGGGTAATCCTGTTACAAAATGACACCGGAACCGTACTGATCTTGGGATCGGTCGCGATTTCGGTGATCGCCGTGGCAGGGGTCCGTACCCGCTGGCTCGTTGCCCTGATTGGGGGATCGGCCTTTTTAATCCTGCTGGCCATTCAGTTGGGCTTGCTCAAGGAATATCAAGTCGCGCGGTTGACATCATTTATCTCACCCGACCTGGATACGGGCGCCGCTGCCTACAGTGCGAACCAGGCCCGCATCGCTATTGGTGGAGGTGGTTGGTTTGGTACCGGCTTATTTGAAGGTCCACAAACCCAAGGAAAGTTCGTCCCGGTTAACGAGAGTGACTTTATTTTCACGGTCAGCGGTGAAGAACTTGGGTTCCTTGGTTCGGTAATTTTGATTCTGCTGCTTTCCGTGCTTCTGTGGCGCACGGCCAGGATCGCGTGGAAAGCGGATGACCAATATGGGCGCTTGGTCGCCACGGGTGTACTCGCGTGGCTGGCTTTCCAAACATTTGAAAATATCGGGATGACTTTGGGGATCATGCCGATTACCGGTATTCCCTTGCCTTTCGTCTCGGCGGGTGGCACTTCCATGATGGCGGTGTGGATTGCGATTGGGCTCCTTCAAACAGTACGTTTACACGAAGTCCGAGCAGAAATTTAGGGCGTTGAACTCATTCGAAAACTTCCGATGACCAGATACAACAACAGCCTCCCGGCCAGGCCAATGCCTTGCACGACAGATGTCTACTTTTTGGGGTGAACCTCACCTTGGGTTCAAGGGGTGAGCGCAACGGTTGATGAGTCGGGAATGAGAATTTTCGATGCTCGAAGCGTCATTCTCCTGTCGAAAAGTGTGTCCCACAGTTGGGTAACCGCCCCCGCTGACAACCAAATGCCTCCGGTGTGTGTCATACTCCATGTGGTTGCCCGACATGTTTCTCCGTTGGTGCGACCCGATGATGTTCTTATTGCACTGAAGCAGGTGGGAAATCTCGTGCCGCTGACACCCGTAAGGGTGACCAGGCTGGCGCAGGGTCCACTGACCGAAGTGAGTATGTCGATCGGGGATCCATTTGATCCTGATCGAGTGCTTGGATAGCTCAACATCATGTGGCGGTAGGGGAAGTCGCAGCGCATCACGCGCGAACCCCGATCGCAGCCCCAAAAGCTTGTAGTAGCGCGCATCACCCTGTGATCGTGCTGCACACGGACCCGAATGCGGGTGATACCGCATTCCTAAAGGAGCGACCATCATGGTCGAAGAAACACCCGTATTACCCGTCGCACCAGTCGTCAAAAAAACTCGTCGTGCCGCTTCACGGCCGGCCGGCCCCGCAGTTATCGCGCCAGCAGCACCAAAAATGAAGCCCGCTGACAAGGTTGAATCTGCGGAAAAAGTTGTGTCCGTTGACAAAGCTGAGCCCGCTGACAAAGCTGCTAAAAAAGTGGCCAAGAAGGCCGCCAAGCCAAAGGCGCCGCTGTTCCAGGTCGCCGCCGAAATCCCCGCAGCACCCAAGAAAGTCAGTGCGCCGGTGAAAGCAAAAGGCAGAGTCGCCAAAAAGGCGATCATTGCCGTCCCGCAGGAGAGCGAAACCCCGCCGGAAGCGCAATCAACGGACCCACAGGATGATGGCGAAGAGTCATCGAAAAATCCTCGCCGTAGGCGTGGCGGCCGTGGTCGCCGTCGCAAGCCTGATGGCAGCGTGGATTCGACGACCGATGAAAACCCCGCGGATGAAGAGGAAGCACACGATTCCGAAGATGAGTCTGAAAGTGATTCAACGCAGGACGACGAAGATCCAACGGGTGCCGGCACCAAACGTCGGCGCCGCCGTCGTCGCGCCGGACAGGATGATGAAAGCGAAACAGATGACCCCAACACCGTGGTCCGAGTTCGTGAGCCCCGCCGCAAGCAAAGTGAAGACATTAAAGGCTCAACTCGCATCGAAGCCAAGAAGCAGCGTCGCCGTGAAGGCCGTGATCAGGGTCGTCGCCGTGCACCGATCCTGACCGAGGCTGAATTTCTGGCCCGGCGTGAGTCGGTTGACCGCGTTATGGCGATTCGTCAACAAGGGGATAAAACTCAAATCGCGGTCCTCGAAGACGGCGTACTGGTTGAACATTACGTAACGCGCGGCTCAGCAACCTCACTTGTCGGCAACGTGTACATCGGCCGGGTCCAAAACGTTCTCCCCAGCATGGAGGCAGCTTTTGTCGACATTGGTAAAGGTCGCAATGCGGTCTTGTACGCGGGCGAAGTTAATTGGGACGCCGCCGGACTTGAAGGTAATGAGAAGCGAATTGAATTAGCCCTCAAACCGGGTGACCATATTTTGGTGCAGGTAACGAAAGACCCGGTTGGTCAAAAGGGTGCCCGGCTCACCAGCCAGATTTCACTACCCGGTCGATTCTTGGTTTACGTCCCGGATGGTTCAATGACTGGAATTAGTCGCAAGCTCCCCGAAAATGAGCGCAATCGCCTCAAGGCAATTCTTAAGCGTGTCATGCCAGAAGACGCCGGAGTGATTGTACGTACGGCTGCCGAAGGTGCCCCGGAAGAAGCACTCGAACAAGATGTGCAGAGATTGACGGCGCTCTGGGAAGATATTTCCAGCAGTAACAACAGCACCGATGCGCCATCCATGTTGTACGCGGAACCTGATATTGCGATCAAGGTAGTGCGAGATATTTTCAATGAAGATGTTAATCGGATGGTCGTGTCTGGTGATACCGCCTGGACAACCGTTGATGCTTACATCAGCGCTGTTGCTCCCGACCTTTTAGACCGGCTTGAACATTGGACCGATTCCAAGGATCTCTTTACGCAACTTCGAGTTGACGAGCAGATACTCAAGGCACTGGATCGCAAGGTCTACCTGCCTTCTGGCGGCTCACTTGTCATCGACCGCACCGAGGCGATGACCGTTGTTGACGTCAACACCGGCAAGTTCACCGGTGCCGGTGGCAACCTGGAAGAAACCGTCACCAAAAATAACGTTGAGGCTGCCGAAGAAATCGTGCGTCAACTTCGACTGCGCGATATCGGTGGAATTATCGTTGTCGACTTCATCGACATGGTCCTGGAGAGTAATCGGGATCTCGTCCTGCGCCGACTCATTGAGTGCCTCGGGCGTGATCGCACCAAGCACCAGGTAGCCGAAGTGACGTCCCTGGGCCTGGTTCAAATGACCCGCAAGCGAATCGGCTCCGGTCTCATTGAATCCTTCTCCCATGAATGCGATGCCTGCAACGGCCGTGGCATCAAGGTCTCCCTCAATGAGGAACCCCATCACGAGGCCCCGATTCGCTATCGCCGGCCTGCCAACGCGGTGGATCCAGCGATGGTGGCGGCAAAATCCCTCGAGGCGGCACATGCCCACGAGCTAGCGCAAGAGTTAGCCCAAGAGCAAGCCCAAGAGCAAGCC
>Ga0105054_10004529_pt1 | contig 20667 bp, 18 predicted proteins | sample BON02_FD_78091 | JGI IMG/M metagenome (GOLD analysis project Ga0105054, IMG submission 78091) | Freshwater microbial communities from Lake Bonney liftoff mats and glacier meltwater in Antarctica - BON-02 (megahit assembly) | ecosystem: Environmental > Aquatic > Freshwater > Ice > Glacier...
GGCTCTGGCTCTGGCCAATGCGACGGAGAAAAGGTCCTCACAGCACTGTGGGCCAGGGATTTCTCCCTGGCCCACAGTGTTTAGCGTTGTGGATTAACCAATCAACGCTGTCACATCAAGGCCCGGGGGCAAGATGACTGCGTCGATGACGTGGATAACACCATTTGATGCCACAACATCAGCTGCCGTCACAGTTGCTGAACCGTTGAGAACAACGCCGTTAGCTGTGTCAATAGCAATGTTGCGTCCTTCAAGCGTTGCCACATCACCGGTGGTGACATCAGCAGCGAAGACCGCTCCAGACACCACGTGGTATTTGAGGATAGCGGTCAACACGTCGACGTTTTCAGGAAGAAGCAGTGCTTCTAAAAGACCGTCGGGGAGAGCGTCAAATGCCTCATCGGTGGGAGCGAAGACAGTGAACGGACCTTCACCCTGCAAAGTCTCGATCAATCCTGCGGCTTCAAGAGCTGCAGCGAGTGTGGTGAATGTTCCTGCAGCAACAGCCACATCAACAATGGTTCCAGGAGCTTCCTCCGCGGGTGCTTCTTCCATGGGTGCTTCTTCGACCATGGTCTCTTCGACCGGCTCGGCTACTTCTTCTTCCGCTGCAGCACACCCGGTGAGGGTGAGCGCTGCAATGGCAAGTCCTGCTAGTACGCTCTTGCGCATTTTTCTCCTTGTGAGATTTGGTGATGAAATTTGCAAACGAAAGTCCCGCCTGCATTAATCCCACGGTAGAAGGTGCGCATTTGAATCACCTTCGAAACTGCTGTCGGGGCGGTAACGATTCTCTATGAGGATGATGAGAGTTTTGAACGACCGCTTCCTTTGTCGCGCTCACACTATGTTCCTCCTGAAACTTAGACAAGCCCCCGGCGTGAGACGACCCGCACCATGCGCTCGAGGGCATAGTGCGGGTTCGGGCCGTGACCTTTAACAGCCGAGTCTGTTGAGGCCACTTCCATGATGGCGCGGCCCAAACCGGCCTCATCCCATCCCTGGAGGTTCCCTCGAGCGAGCCGAACCTGCCATGACGGAATCCCCAACTCACTGGCCACAGCGTCGTTGTTGCCTCGAACACCACCCACCTGAGCCATGGTGCGAAGTTTCATGGCGAATGCGGCAACAACCAAAATAGGTTCCGCACCGGAATCCATAGCTCGACGCAGCAAAACTAAAGCTTGCGCAAAATGACCAGCAATTGCGGTGTCTGCCACCTGGAATGTTGTCGCTTCAACCCTGGAGCCGTAGTAGCGCTTAATAATCTCGTCGGTGACGGGAGCGCCCTCTGAGTCAGCAATCAGCTGCTGGCAGGCTGCGGCAAGCTCGGCGAGGTCTGTACTGAAGGCATCAGCCAGCGCCCTGTGGGCGCCAGGGGTGATGGTTGCTCCGACTCGCTGGAACTCTGCGGAAATAAACCCCATCCGATCGGCGTCTTTTTTGATGTCTTTGCACTCGACAATGAGTGCGGAAGTTCCCGCTTTTCTGACCGCATCCAGAAGCTTTTTTCCCCTGTTTCCTCCACCGTGGCGAAGGACGAGAACAACATCAGCTTCGGGGGAATCTAAATAGGACAGGGCATCGTCAAGAAAAGCGTCACTGCACTTTTCCACTCCTGACACGCGAAGCAGTCGCGGCTCACCAAACAGGCTGGGGCTTGCCCGCTGAAAAAGTTCGCCTGCCCCGTAGGAGCCGGCATCCAAGTCGCTGACTTCGACACCTGAGTCGGAGGACTTCATCCGATCCGTCAAGATGCGAATAGCGCGATCGGCGAGGAAACTTTCGGTTCCACTCACCAACACCACCGGTGCATCGCGGATGCCGTGCCAGGGCACTACCGCTGCCACGCCCGTCGTTGCCATTGCTGCTCCCTAGACCCTGGCCCCCAGACTACTCGGGCAAGGAGCGCTCCGACCATAGCTCCACGTCGCCCTGAGCGTTTTTCCCCAACGTCAGCGTTCCACGCTTATCTGATCGCAAGGCGAGGGCGCCGAGAGACTCCAACATGCCAAGTGCGCGACCAGTCGGATGCCCGTAAGTGTTATCAGCGGAGACACCGATAAGCCCGATTCGGGCAGACACTTCGCGGTAGAGCCCCTCGTATTGATCAGCGGAACCGTGATGGCTGACCTTCACCACGTCCACAGGACCCAGCGTTTCACGCCCTGCAAGAATCCGCTGTGGAATTTCGCCAAGGTCTCCCAGAAAAAGGGCGGAGAGGCACTCCTCACACTCGGATTTTCCCGTCAGGCTCACCACAAGACTCGAGTCGTTTCCCGGCTGCGCAAGAACCTGATCCCCTGGCCACAGGACACGAAGGCGATAGTCCCCAAGACTGGCCTCATGGCCGTAGCGAGGCGTGACAACCGTGATACCCGAAAGCTGCAGGGCCTGTGCAATATCGCGATCACCTTCCGAGGTGGCAGGGCCGAGCCACACCTCGTTGGCGCGGCCGGCTAACGCTGGCCAGCCTCCCACATGGTCCCTATCAAAGTGAGTGATGATGGCCACATCAATGGGGCCCACTCCCAACAAATCCCAACAGCGTTTGAGCGCCACCGGGTCTTCACCCGTATCGATAATCGCGGTCTGACCCTTGGAGCGAATCACCAGAGAATCTCCCTGCCCCACGTCACACTGCGCCAGAGACCATGAATCGGGAATGCTCGCTCGAATCACCGCGCGCGGCGCCACGAAAGCCCCTGAGACAAGGACCAACACCACCGTCCACGCACTCGCGAGCACTCTGCGCAGAGAGACATGGGCGGTGCTTCGAAGGAGAACCCAGGCGACGGCCAAATAGCCCAAAAGTGCTATCGCTATCGCCCCCCACCAACCTGGTGGCCAGGGCAGGGTGGCAAAGGGAAACGCCGCAAGCGAGCGTCCAATAGCGGCAATGTATGCCGAGGGCCACCACGCAAGCCACACCAGTCCCTGGGCGACTGGGGGCGCAAAACCCCCAACAACGCAGGCAAGCATGCCGAGGATGGTTGCCACGGGCGCCGCAGGGGCCGCCAACATGTTGGCAGGAACAGCAAACACAGGAATAACGGGGTTCAGCAAAATCAAAATGGGCTGACACGCAATTTGGGCTGCCAGTGGCAAAGAAATCACCAGGGCAAGCGGGGTGGGCATCACGCCCGAAAGCTTCCTAGTCAACGGTCCTGACAGAAGCAGGATTCCCCCCGTCGCGGTTACCGACAGCGCAAACGCAAAGTCCAAGGCGAGCCACGGGTTGATAGCGAGCAGGAGAAGAACCGTCACCCCCAACACGGGAATACCCCGCACCGGTCTGGCCGAGGCCAAAAAAACCAGCACAATGGTGGCCATTATCGAGGCGCGCACAATGCTGGGCTCCGGGGTGACCAAAATAACGAAGCCCACAAGGGCGAGTGTTCCGGCAACAAGCCGGGGAACGAGCCCACCCCCAAATAGGGCAACGATCGCCACGACGATGGCCACCACGATGGCGCAGTTCGCTCCTGATACCGCAACAAGATGACTGAGCGAGGTGGTGTGCATTGCTTCAATAAGGCCTGGATCAACCGCGTGGGTGTCCCCAATGGCGAGGCCTGGAAGTAACCTGCCACCATCGCCTGGTCGCCCAAGTGATTGCTCTACTAACCCGAGGCGAAGCCGATCCACACCCGCGAGAAAACCACCGGGTGGGGTGATCTGCTCCGGCGCACCCCGCACCATCAGCACCCACCCTGCTTCCTCCCACGGAGAGGCTTCTTGCAAATAGCCCGCCACAAGGGCCTGTGACCCGTAGGCGACGCGCTCGGTGAAGGGAAAACCGATGAGCCTGGCCGCCACTCCCCCACCGGCCAGTGCCTCACCCTCCACGGCGAGAACCGTCACATCAACGCTGCGCATTCCCGGAGTAAAAGTTTGGGTGAGCAACACCTCTGCACTCACTGCCGACCCCGCGCGCTCTGCCACCGCGGACTGTTCGCGAAACACTTCGCCAAGAGACACTGCGGCGAGCATGACCCACGCCAGTACCAGGGCCAGGGCAACGGGGGCGAGGAGACGAACATTTAGGGGTGGGTCGTCCTCTGGTGTGCGACCCGCCCGCCACACCACAGCAACGCTGACGATAGCCATGGCGCCAATGGTGATGAGCCACCCGATGCCTGGCCGAAGCCACACCCCCAGGCAACACGTTGCCCACCCGATGAGGGCGGGGAAAAGCATACGAAGGTCACGAACCCGGGTGGGAAGCTCGGGGCCACTCACGGTGTAACGAACTCGCGCAAGCCCTCCAGGGTCGCAGGCCCTATTCCCGATACGGCAAGCAGGTCTTCGACACTACGAAAAGGGCCGTTGGCTTCGCGCCAAGAAATAATTCGCTCTGCGGTAGCAGGGCCAACTCTTGGCAAGCTTTGGAGCTCGGTGGAGTCGGCGCGGGACAGACTGATCAATCCCCCACTCACCCCCGCGCCCTGGGGGGCGGCCTCCCCGATGGTGGGAACAACGATTTGTTCCCCATCGAAAACAACGCGTGCCAAGTTCACCCCCGACAGTTCGGCACTCTCCGTAGGACCACCAACGAGCGCAAGCACGTCTTCCACCCTGGAGGATTCGGGAACACGGACAACACCGGGGCTGACCACGGCACCCACCACGTGAACAACGACCTGGGGTGGGCTCGCCTCGGTGAGGCCCCCACCTGTGGTGGCGCGATCATCCGTGCCCCGCTCGGCAGCGAGCACCACTTCTGGTGCGGGGGTGGCACTCTGGAAGAAAAAGGATCCGACCACCACCAGCAGCACGGCCGTTCCCAGCGCGACAGCGGTGGTGATTCCCACCCGCCATCGCACCCGCTTTGGCCTATCCCCAAAGTAGGCGCCCTCTACCTCGGGATCACGACTGTCGACGATGGCTGGGCCAGGTTCTTCGGGCCGAGGTCCTTCGAGCCGAGGTCCTTCACGCCCAGGCCCTTCGGGCTCAGCTTCTCGTGAATCAAGGAAATCCCAGAGGGTGCGCGTGAGAGTCATGGCCGGACTCTAGGGGCGACGCCACCCGAGAACCATTGCTCCCCCGCGATGTGGGGCAAGACGACCGAAACGGTGGCCTGTGGACTAGGGAGAAGTCGTTTGGATAGACACCACTTTGGGGGCGCGAACAATGACCTTCACAATGGTTTTGCCCTCCAAGGAGCGTTTCACTGCCGGTGTAACCATGGCGAGGGCTTCCAATTCTTCCCCACCAATATTGGGGGACACCTCGAGGCGATCACGCAACTTGCCATCAATTTGCACAATTGCGGTGACGGACTCCTCGACCAGCAGTGTGTAATCCGCGGCAGGCCATCTCTGGAGAGCAACGCTCGGTTCATGGCCAATGCGCTCCCACATATCTTCTGCCGTGTGCGGGGCAAAAAGTGACAGAGCGAGCGTAATCGCCTCCGTCGCTTCCCTCACCGCAGGATCAGCACCGCCTGGACCCGTGTCAATGGTTTTCCTGGTGTGGTTCACAAGCTCCATGGTTCGCGCAACAGCAACATTGAATTTGAAACTTTCAATGAGGCCGGGAACATCGGCTAAGAATCGGTGGGTGTGGCGACGAAGGTCAGCATCTCCGTTGCCGTATTCGATTCCCGGCTCAGAGCTCACCTCGCCGGACAGTCTCCAGGCTCTGGCCAAAAACTTTTGAGACCCCACCGGGGAAACATCACGCCAGTCAATGTCGTCTTCCGGCGGGCCAGCAAAAGCCATAGTGAGGCGCACCGCGTCAACACCGTAGGCATCAAGTTCTTCACTGAAGTACACGACGTTGCCTTTGGATTTACTCATCTTGGCGCCATCAAGGATGACCATGCCCTGGTTGAGAAGTGAGGTAAACGGCTCTGTGAAGGACACAAAACCCAGGTCAAAAAAAACTTTCGTGATGAAACGCGCATACAGCAGGTGCAAAATCGCGTGCTCGACCCCGCCCACGTACTGGTCCACGGGAGCCCACTGCTCGACTTTTGCCGGATCAAAAGCTTGAGTGTCATCGTGGGCACTCAAAAATCGCAGGAAATACCAGGAGCTATCCACAAACGTGTCCATCGTGTCGGGATCACGCGTCAACATTTTCCCGTCCACCTCGACCCTTGACCACGCGGTCGCTGCACCCAAAGGCGACGTTCCCTTGGGTTTCAAATCGAGACCCTCGCTCGGTGGCAAGGCCACGGGCAACTGATTGAGGGGAACCGCAACTTCGTTTCCCTCCCCGTCATACATGATCGGAATCGGTGTTCCCCAGAATCGTTGGCGAGAGATCAGCCAATCGCGCAGGCGATACGTTTTTGCTCTGCGCCCTGTCCCGGCCTCCTCCAGAAGATCAAGGATGCGCGATATCGCGTGATTCTTGCTCAACCCATCAAGGGGGCCCGAGTTAATCATCCGACCGTTTCCGGCAAGCGCTTCCCCAGTCACCAGGGGATCGGGCAGAGGCACATCGCCGGATTCAAGCATCTCCGGGGTCACCACGGGGATAGCCCCGGTAATGGGCGCCTGGGTGTCAAGCACCACCCGAACCGGGAGGTCAAAGATTTTGGCAAAATCGAGGTCGCGCTGATCATGGGCGGGAACCGCCATGATGGCGCCTGTTCCATACTCTGCAAGAACATAGTCGGCAGCCCAGATGGGCAACCTTTCGCCGTTCACCGGGTTGATTCCATAGCGCTCGAGAAACACCCCCGTTTTTGCTCGACCGGCGTCCTGGCGATCAATTTCTGTCGCGCGCTGGGTCGTTTCCAGGTAGCGTGCAAACTCCTCCTGAACAGCGTCGCTGGAGCCTGCCACCAGCTCCGCCGCCAAATCAGAATCGGGCGCTACCACCATGAATGTGGTGCCAAAAAGGGTGTCGGGGCGGGTAGTGAAAATCGTGACGGGAGTGTCACGGCCTTCAATAACGAAATCGACCTCTGCCCCCTCGGAGCGACCAATCCAGTTTCGCTGCATCGCCAACACTTTGGAGGGCCAACGGCCTTCCAACTGGTTCAAATCATCCAGTAGTCGATCGGCGTAGTCGGTGATGCGGAAATACCACTGGGTGAGTTTCTTTTTGACCACCATCGCACCGCTGCGATCCGAAGTGCCATCGGGCAAAACCTGCTCATTTGCGAGCACTGTTTGGTCCACGGGATCCCAGTTGACCCACGAGTCTTTCCGATAGGCGAGGCCTTTCTCATACAGGGTGAGAAAGAGCCACTGGGTCCAGCGGTAATACTCCGGGTCGGACGTGTGCAGGACGCGGCTCCAATCAAAAGAGGCCGCGTAGCGCTTCATGGACGTTTTTTGTTGGTCAATGTTGGAATAGGTCCATTCACCAGGGTCTACCCCGCGTTTGATGGCCGCGTTTTCTGCGGGCAACCCGAAGGAATCCCACCCAATGGGGTGAAGGACCTGAAAGCCTTGCAGGCGCCAGTACCTGGCAACAATGTCGCCGAGGGCATAGACCTCGGCGTGGCCCATGTGGAGGTCTCCGGAAGGGTAGGGGAACATGTCCAAGATGTATTTGCGGGGCTTGGAGTTGTCCCCATCATCGACGGTGAACGGTTGGTGCTCTTCCCAATAGGCCGCCCATTTTGCTTCTAACGTCCGAAAGTCGTAGACCCCGTCGTCGCTACCGTCAGGGTGTGTAGAGGCATTGATCACCTCTCAAGAGTACTCACCCTGCTCCAGGCCAAGAGCCTGAAGCAGGGAGCGCGCTTTGATACCTACTTCTCGAATTTCTGCACCCGGTTCACTCAGCGCCGTAATCCCACCACCCACGCCAATAGTGAGGTGGGTGGGGGAGACCATGGCGGTGCGAATAGTCATCGCAAACGTGGCTGACCCATCGACCCGCCACACACCGTAGGTGCCGGAGTACAAACCTCGGGGCCCTGATTCTGCATGACCCAGCAACTCCACCGCCCGAGCTTTGGGGGCCCCCGTCATTGACCCTGCGGGAAAGGTTGCGTCAAGCACGTCGAGCACATCGCACCCTGATCTGATCTGGCCTTCTACCGTGCTGACCAGTTGGTGCACCGTCGCATAGCTTTCCACGACCATCAGCTCAGGCACGGTGATGGACCCCACCTCGCACACTCGAGAGAAATCGTTGCGCATCAAATCCACAATCATCAGATTCTCTGCCCGCTCTTTGTCGTTGGTGGACAGCTCCACCCCAAGCGCTCGATCATCCTCGGGTGTGGCCCCGCGGGGCCTCGTTCCTTTGATTGGCCGGGTGATCACCCGGCCGTCAGGGTCAATCTGGAGAAAAGTTTCCGGGGAAGCCGAGACCATACTGAGGGGCCCCATTCGAATGAGGGCCTGGTGGTGGGTGGGAGAAATCTGGCGCAACACCCGATGCAGCGCCACAGCATCGACACATCCCTCCACCTGAATCTGCGTGGTCACACATAGTTGATAGGCATCACCTCGCACGATGGCGTCCTGGGCGCTCAAAATCATCTGCTGGTAGCGCACGGGCGAGTCCCGCCAGTGAAGCCCTGACACTTCACCCACGAGCGCGGGCGATGGTGGTGGTGCGTGGGCCAGCGTGTTCTCAATGCGCTCGGCCCAGAGGTCTAATTCCTCTGACCACGTGTTTGCCAGCGCAACCGCGGTGAGGGTCTCGGTGCGGTGGTCACAGGCAATCAGTCGATCGACCAGCACCGCCCTCGGCACGATATCCGCTGGAGTGGTGAGGGGGTGCGGGGGGAGACCTAGAGCCCGGACACCGGTTTCGTAGGGGGCAACAATCACGATGCCCAGTGGATACTCGCTCGCAGCCTCGGCGCCTGTGCGGGCAAGGGCAGCGTGTGCGACGCGCAGTTCCTCGCGCCAGTTCTCAGTGAGAGCCAGCGGCGTTCCGCTGGCCAAATAACTCACCTGTTGACCCCGCTCGCCGTGGTCATCCCACCACAGTGCGTGTGGGTCCTCACCATACAGCGCCATGAAGGCTGTCTCAGCGTCCATGGTGTGTGCCAGAGGATGCCAAACAAGCCCCGTCGTCATAGCCTTACCCTATGAGTCGCTGGCTGTTTGAGTTCTTTGAGGGAACACTGCGCCTGGTAGCCGACGATTCGCTCGCCCCACCAACGCTGGTGGCCGATTCGTGGCGCGTCAGCGAAGGCACCGTGGTGGGGCTTAAGCTCCACGAGCAACGTTTTTCCCGCAGCGTCGCCGAGAACACGTCGCTGCCAGCGCACATCGTCGCCGATTTCCTCCACGCCGTGCGCGGCTCACTGCCGCGCCAAGGCGAATGGTTTCCCCGCGTGGAAGCCATCTGGCACGAACGTGGCCCCCAACTGCGCTATCACCAGCGCAGCGCACCGCCGTGGAGCTCTCAGGTCATTGTCGCCAGGGCCCCCCATGATCCTCGCAGAACCCCCGAGGTCAAAGGCCCGGATCTCGAGGCACTGCTGAAGCTTCGCGACCATGTTGCGCCTTTAGGCGCCGGTGAAGCCCTCATCGTCGATAGCGAGGACGCCCTCAGCGAGGGCGCCTACAGCACGGTGATGGTGTGGCCCCTAGGCGGCAAGCAGCTTCACATCGTCCCCCACGGCGGACGCTTGCCAAGCATTACCGAGCGCCTCCTGATTTCTCTTGCCAACGAGCAGGGCATACCGGTGGTGGAACGTGCTATCTCCGTCTCAGCGCTCGAGGAGAGTGACGTGTGGATTGTGAGCGCACTGCACGGGATTCGCCAGGCAATGGCGTTCGTTGAAGGTCCGCCACTTGCCACAGACACCAGTCGGAGAGATCTGTGGCAGGCGCGGTGGCGCGCCCTGGGCACCCATCTCGATGCCCCAGCACCGCAGGAATCCCGGTAGCAAACGCGACAGATTCTCGGCCAATCCTCACGCGCAAACGAATAGACTCCGGCGGTAATGAACGAAATCCTTGACACCATCCTCAGTTTCGTCGAGGGTGTCCCACCGGTATGGCGAACCCTGCTCGCAGGCTTCGCTGTGATGCTCGAAACCAGCGTGCTGGTGGGCCTTATTGTTCCCGGTGACACCATGGTGTTGGTCGCCAGCACCGGGGTGACCACGGTGGTGCAATGGATTCTCATGGTTATCGCCGTTGTGCTGGGTGCCCTCCTCGGAGAATCCATCGGGTTTTGGTTGGGACGTATTTTCGGGCCGAAACTTCGAGCCAGCTGGGTCGGCCAGCGCGTGGGAGAAGACCGGTGGGAGAAAGCTGATCGCTTTGTGAAAAAGCGTGGCGGTATCGCCGTCTTTATTTCTCGGTTTCTTCCCGTCTTTCACTCCGTCATACCTCTCACCGCAGGAATGACCCTGATGCGCTACCGAACATTTATGGCCTGGACTGTCCCCGCCTGCATCATCTGGGCCTTTATCTACGTATCGATTGGTTCCGGCGCAGCCGAAACCTATCGGGAACTCCAATCATCATTTGAATCCGCGGGGTGGGTCTTCATCGCCATTGTGGTGGTGTCCATTCTTTTCCTCGCCGTGATCAAAAACGTTCTCACCCGCTTCGCCCATTCAAACGACGCCATTGACCAGGTTGAAGAGGCCATTGCCGCAACGGAAGCGACAGCCGAACCTGCGACCAAAGCCTCATCCGAACGCGCAGAGGGCTCATCGAGGGAGTCCACCAAAAACTAACGGGGCGGCCGATCGGCCACCCCGTTCGTTCTGTTCCTGGTGAACAGCTTTCGTTCTAGAAGCCGTTATCTGCCAGCCACTGAGTAGCAATGACCGCTGCGGAAAGCTGGTCTTTGGTGCTCTTCAAGTTGAGCGCAACCAAGCCTTTGGGAGTCAGCGCCGCACTGATGGGATCAAGAATCGCAGCAAGTTCTTCTGCCCGATCGCTTGAGACCAACGGAACCACGTTAGAGGCGCGGAACAAGCCTTCAGGGTCCTGAAGTGTAACCAGGCCAAATTCGGCAATCCGGGGGTCGGCGCTGTAGATATTGGCCACGGTGATTTCACCAGCCAGGAGGGCATCAACGGTAACGTCGCCCGTCCCGCTGAAGCCCACGGTCACACCGTAGGTTTCGAGAAGGCCGGCGGGTCCATAGGGGCGCTCTTCCAACTCGAGAGGCCCACCCAGCACGAGACCGTCTAGCCCCGCAAGATCAGCCAAACTGACAAGGCCGTTTGCCGCAGCAAACTCTGCCGTGACGTTGTAGGAGTCCTGGTCGGTTGCGGGGGATGCAGCCAACACGCTCAGGCCTTCGGGCAAAGCGCCCGCGAGCTCGGCGTAGACCTCATCAGCCTGAGTGGCTGTGGTGTCTGGCGAGTAAAACTGAAGGAGGTTTCCGGTGTATTCGGGGAATACATCCACCGCACCTGATTCCAGTTCCGGCAGGTACGCATCGCGCTGGCCGATCTGGAATTGACGCTCCACCGTGTAGCCGGCTGATTCGAGAGCCTGAGAGTAAATCTCGGCAATGATCTCGTTGGAATAGTAGGCCTGTGAGCCCACCACAACGGTGTCGGAGTCGCCGCCATCGGCGGCGCATCCGGTGAGTACGAGAGCGGAGGCCAAAGTAAGTCCCACCAGTCCCGTCGTCTTACGTAGCGATATCATTCGTTTTTTCCTTTGCTGTATTTCTCTTATTTATGTGGGCTGGCAACCTAGTGCGTTACCGGGGCCGTGCCAGGCGACGTATCCCTGGCACGGACATCTTTGAGGCGGCCACCCCGAACCCCTTCGGGGGTGGCAAAACGAGTAGCAAGAGCCAAAGCCGCATCGAGGGCAAGCGCAACCAAAGCAATGACGATAGCGGTCCCAATTGTTTGATCGAAGCGGCGAAGCGGTATCCCCTGAATTATTTCGTACCCTAACCCTCCCAGGCCAACGTAGGCAATCAGGGTGGCCGTAGCCACCACTTGAAGCACCGCAGCGCGCAGCCCGCCAAGCAGCAGAGGGAGGGAAAGCGGAACTTCGACGCGAAGTAGGATTTGCCACTCCGTCATGCCCTGAGCTCTGGCGGCATCCACCACGTCTCGAGAAATTTGGTGGACCCCAGAGTAGGCGCCAGCCAGCAGGGGGGGAATACCCAGCAAGACGAGCGCGATCACCGCGGCTATTTCGCGCTGTCCCACACCAAGTACCAACACGAGGAGCAAAATCAGGCCAAAGGAGGGCAGTGCTCTGGCCGCACCTGTCGCCCCCACCAGCCACACTTGGCCGCGGCCGGTGTGGCCGATGAAGTAGCCAATGGGAAGCGCAACGAGCGCCGCAAGGGCAACAGCAAGCGAGGTGTACACCATGTGTTCACCAATGCGCTGGGGGATGGAACCCTCCCCCACATACTGTTCCGGAGAGAACAGCCACACCAGTGCTTCCCAAAAAAGAGTCATGAGACGCGAGCCCCCACTTCGAGTTTCTGCGCGGCGGCCCAGGGCATGATCATCCGACCGATCAGGAGGAGAAGACCATCAAATACGAGCGCCACCACGACCGTCATCACCACACCGGTGAGGACCTCGGGGATGATTCGACGTTGGAATCCGTCAGTAAAAAAGTAACCCAGGCTTTGCACTCCCACCAAGACGCCCACCGTGACCAAACTGACGGTGCTCACGGCCACCACGCGAAGACCCGCCAAGAGGACCGGGCCTGCCAGCGGGAGTTCCACAGCAAAAAATCGGCCCCATTCTGCATATCCCACGGCGGTTGCCGCTCGCAAAGCGGCGGGGTCGATGCTTGCAAAAGCATCTGCCACGATTCTGACCATGATGGCCACGGCATAGACGGTGAGGCCGATGATCACATTGATTTCACTCAGGACCGAAATGCCTAGCAGTGGGGGAAGCAACATAAAGAGTGCGAGTGAAGGGATGGTGTAGAGCAGACCCACCAGGGTGAGCACTACCCCTCGTGACCACGTATAACGGTGGGCGACCCACCCCAGAGGAACCGAAATCGCGAACCCGAGCACGATGGGGATAGCCGAGAGACGAAGGTGATCGAGGGTCAGTGAAGCAATCAGTCCCCCATTTGCCAGCACCCAGTCCATGACCCAGGCTCCCTAGTCGATGCGTCCCGCGGGACGGCCATCGCTGTCGATGGCGATGGCTTGACCACCCTCATGCACGATACGCAGGCTGCGTTTGCCGCGGTCAGCGCCCACAAAAGCTGCCACAAAGTCGTTGGCGGGATGGGCAAGAATTTCCCTAGGTGAACCGTGTTGAATAATGCGTCCACCGTTGGCCAAGATTGCCACCTGATCGCCCAGGAGAAATGCCTCATCAATATCGTGGGTGACAAACAGCACCGTTTTTGCCAGCGTCTTTTGCAGTTCCAACAGTTCGTTTTGGAGATCAGCTCGAACCAGAGGGTCCACCGCGCCAAAAGGTTCATCCATGAGCAAAATGTTGGGATCGATGGCCAGAGCACGGGCAACCCCCACGCGCTGCTGCTGCCCGCCGGAGAGTTGCGCCGGATACCGCGTTGCCAGGTTGGCATCGAGCCCCTCCGTGGCCATCAACTCCACCACGCGAGTATCTCGCTCGTTTTTAGGAACCCCGCGGAGCTTGGCGACGGTTTCAATATTCTCCGCAACCGTTTTGTGGGGAAGCAGCCCGCCGCTTTGCATCACATAGCCAATCGAGCGACGCAGCTGCACGGGGTCTCGATCTCCCACGCTGGTCTCGTCAATGCGGATGGTTCCCCCTGTGGGGTCCACCATTCGATTGACCATTCTCAACAGAGTTGTTTTGCCACATCCGCTAGAGCCCACCAATACGGTGATGGACCCTGTGGGAATGGTGAGGGTGAAATCTTCCACCGCCAACGCTCCACCGGTGAATTTTTTGCGCACGTTTTCGAATTGAATCATTCAGGTCATCTCCGAGGGTGCGAACTGCGTAAGTGAGTAGTCAACCAGAGTTACCCCGGAAGCGCGAACGCAACCTGGGTAACTCTCACCAAACCCTCAGGAACACACAGCGGGTCGCGCGACTAGTGTGAAAGGTCTTTCACCGCGAGCACGGCCACGCGCTTCGCTTCACTAATGAGAGAGCTTTCTCCGTGTTCGCTGTGAAGAAAAGCACGGCCGAGCAGCGCATCGGCGACGTCCACGGCTGTTTCCACCGCAAGCCGACCTGCCGAATCCAAGCGAACACCGGCACGTTCTTGCAGGTCTTCACGGATGACACGAGCAATTTCTGCGTTGCCCGTGCGAGAACCGGCGGAGGGTCTAATGTCGAGCACATCGCCGACGCGCAGAGAGCGGAAGCCTTTTGCCGTGCGGAACAGGCTCACAAGCGCATCGACAGAAACGCTAAGTGATTCTTCGAGGGTTGTTGGTCCTTCCTCCCGCAAAGCGTTCCGGAGGGTGTCAAGCGCCAGCGCAAGGTTTCTCGCAGCAACAGCCTTCAAGACGGCTACCCGGTCAGGATAGTAGCGATATACGGTGCCAATAGATGCCCCTGCACGTTCTGCCACCATAGCGGTGGTGAGCTGTTCGTAACCGAGCTCATGCATGGTGATGCTTGCCGCGTCAAGTAGCGCGTTCACTCTGGCCGCACTTCTGGCTTGCACCGGCTCCACGCGAATGGGGCTGGAGGAGAGGGACTGCTTTTCTTTGACGCTCATAATAATGGAACCCTTTCGATTTGCGTGAGCAAACTCTACGTTTTCTTGTGTCCTACCCATCCGCTACGAAGCTGATTGTGGGGCAGGTTTTATATTATTTGTGAAGAGTCTAGATCCTAGCGAAGACGTTATTCACTCACCTCTGCGACACTAGCGACCGTGGATAAAAAAGCCCAGGGAGCGCGCCCTGAATCCGCTGAACGTGGGCACCGAGCCTCTGTTCTTGAGGATTGGTTGCACTCTCTCCGAGCACGGTGGGTAAGACGCTAGGGTCACCCACAACGTGCCTTTCAATGAATATCGCAGCACCTCAGAAGTTCGTGTCCTTTGTCGGGTCCTCTTGCCCAAACCCCGAACCACCGTCGGTGGAACCCTTTGTCGTGTAACGGGGGTGGCGAAGTTTTCTTGAAGTCCCCGTTGTTGGAGCTTGGGTGAGCGTCTCTCTTGGCGGACACACTGATGTGGGTGCGACTGACTTTGTCGTAGACATGCTTTTCTTGGAGCTCCCCGACGAAGGCTCGTGCGGCACGCATCGGGCCCACGGTGCGAGAAGACGAGGGCCCAATTCCAATAATGAAAGGCTCTAGTGCTCCAACATGGGTCATCCCTGGCCTCCCACACGTGTGGGGAAACACGTGGGGCGGGCAGGGAGAGCCCGGCCCGCCCCACGTGGGGTAACGATAACCCTAGGTGTTGGTCTTGTCAGCCGCGAGAGCGTACTGCTCTTCCGGCGAGAGGACCAGGTTTCTTCGACCCCACAGGGCAAACATGAGCAACATGATGGCGTACACGACGGCGATTCCGATGATTGCCGGCAAGAAGACCGGGTTAATCAGAAACCCCACAAAGGTAACTGCCGAAATGCTGAGCGCTGCCCAGCCACCAAAGACGCCCCAGGGCGAAACGTAGGGGCGCTTGATGGACGGGTACTTCTTTCGCAGGATCAAGAACGCTGCCGCTTGCATACCGTAGGCGAGCATGGCTCCCCACACGGCGATATTCAGCACAATCGCACCGGCAACAGCGCCGGCACCTTCAGCGTCAATGGAGGCGAGGAAGTCGATGGCCACCAGCGCGACGTAACCAATAACGGCACCAGCAATCAGTGCTAGCAACGGCGTTTTCTGCTTATTGGTTATTGAGAGGAACTTGGGGTAGTAACCCGCCCGTGAGAGCGAGTACATGTTGCGCCCGTAGGCAAACATGATTCCCTGCAAAGAAGCAAACAGACCAATGAGAGCCATCAAACCCAAGACGGCAGCAAGTTGGTCGTTCTGCAATATTACGCGGAAGCCGTCCAGCAGAGGCTCACCCGAGAGGCGTGTTTCTTCAGCGCCGAGCACACCGGTGTTGAGGAACAGCACCAAGAGTCCGGTCACAATAAGAGTTCCTCGTGCCCACACCCCAGCACGCGGAATGTCTTTCTCCGGCGCGTGCGCTTCTTCAGCCGTGAGAGGCAGTGCCTCAATACCGAGAAAGAACCACACTGCGAACGGAATGGCGTAGAGGATTCCCATCGGACCGAAAGGCAGGAAGGCGTTGCCGCCTGCCTCAGGGACGATGTTGAACAGGTTGTCAACACTGAACAGGCCTGAGAACACCGCCAGGACGGAGAAGAGCAACAGAATACCAATTGCAATGAACGACACCACAATGGCGAACTTGAAAGAAATGTTCGAGCCCGAGCCATTCAGAACGATAAAGATGGCATAAAGAATCAACCACCAGACCCACGCCGGAAGGCTTGCTCCGACAAGGTCATTCAGAATGCCTTCCGCGTATGCCGCTGAGAAGTACACGATCACCGCAGTGGTCGCGACGTACGCAATGGTTTCGGCGAGGCCTGTAATGAATCCACCCCAGGGGCCCATGGCGCTTCTCGAGAACGAGTATGCGCCACCGGTGTGAGGCATGGCTGCTGACATCTCACCAATCGAGAAGATCAGACCGTAATACATGACGACCAGGACTGCGAAGGCGACAAGCAAGCCTCCGAACCCACCGACGTCTAGTCCGTAGTTCCAGCCGGAGAAATCACCGGAGATGACCGCCGCAACGGCGAGACCCCAGAGACCCCAGACGCCAGCCGCTCTGCGCAACTGGCGTTTTTCGAAATAGCCCGAATCTGCTTTCTTGTAGGTGGCTCCCGCCACCGTGACCTGCTCTTGCGACATATGCTTTGTATCCCATCTGTCGATGCGATCGCCCTCACGATACCGAAGCATTGTGGGTTTCTCTCACGACGTTGTGAAGAGGAATTTCCGAAGTAAATGTATCCCCTAGAAGGCGGATATAGCAACATATATTTTTGCGTGTCTTGGGCTTGACATTTGGCCCGGCGGGTACTTACCTATATGTCGAGAAAGCAACCTATTGCAAAGCGGGGGACGCATGACGAAAACCGGCTACATCACTGAACCAGAACTCCAGGTCCTCTATGACAATGGCCAGATTGACACCGTGGTGATGGCGTTTACCGACATGCAAGGGCGCCTGATTGGTAAGCGAATCGCGGCCCGACACTTCCTCGAAAACGTTTCTCATCATGGCGCCGAGTGCTGTAACTATCTGCTGGCTGTTGATGTGGAAAACAACACCGTTCAGGGATACGAGTTGGCCTCCTGGGACACCGGTTATGGGGACATGGTGATGATGCCAGATATGTCGACCCTGCGGATGACCCCGTGGTTGCCGGGGTCCGTCACGGTGACGACCGACCTCGTGTCCACCTCGCACGAACAAATCCCCCAGTCCCCGCGATCCGTTCTGAAAGCTCAGATTGAGCGTCTTGATGCAATGGGTCTGAAAGCTTTTGTGGGGACCGAACTTGAGTTCATTGTGTTTGATGACACCTATCGCAGTGCCTTCGCTAAGGGCTACCGCGACCTCCAGCCCTCGACGGACTACAACGTCGATTATGACCTGTTGGCGTCAACCAGGGTCGAGCCTCTCCTGCGCGATATTCGCAACCAGATGGACGCCGCAGGGATGTATTGCGAAGGAGTCAAAGGCGAGTGCAATTTTGGTCAGCAAGAGATTTCCTTCCTCTACGACGAAGCGTTAATAACCTGCGATAACCACAGCATTTACAAAGCCGGGGCCAAAATGATTGCCGACAAACACGGCAAATCCCTCACCTTTATGGCCAAATACAACGAACGCGAGGGGAGCAGCTGCCACATCCACATGTCGCTTCGCGGAAGCGATGACACCATGGTGTTTGCCGATGATTCGGACCCGCGCGGCATGTCCGCCATGTTCAAAAGCTTTGTGGCGGGACAGATTGCTCACACGCAAGAACTCACTTTGCTTTACGCACCACAAATCAACTCCTACAAGCGCTACGTGGAGGGCAGCTTTGCGCCCACCGCAATCGCGTGGGGAATGGACAACCGCACCGTATCGTTCCGGGTAGTGGGTCACGGTGGCGGTATGCGGGTGGAAAATCGTGTCCCCGGTGGCGACGTTAACCCCTACCTGGCAACCGCAGCAATGATTGCCGCCGGGATTTCTGGCATCGAAAGCACGCTCGAACTCGAAGACTTCACCCAGGGCAATGGCTATATTGCGGATAAGCCCAGGGTCGCATCAACCATGCGCGAAGCCGCCGACTTAATTGCGCAATCAAGTTTTGCCAGAGACGCTTTTGGCGATGCGGTAGTCGATCATTACGTGCATTACGCACAGACCGAGATTCACCAATTCAATTCTGTCGTCACCGAGTGGGAGAGGATGCGTGGTTTTGAACGCCTCTAAACCGCTCATTGGAATGACCACCTACCGCCAGGAAGCGTCCACAGGCGTATGGTCCGGGCAATTTGCTGTGCTGCCCGGTGAATATCTTCGCGGTGTCGAAGAATCTGGTGGCACCGCGGTCCTGATTCATCCGCAAAAGCTTGACGCCCAAGGAGCCGGCCGAATTGTCTCCGGTATCGATGGCCTCCTGCTCCCCGGCGGACGCGATATTGAACCAGCCCGCTACGGCGCAGAAGCCTTAGACACTACCGAGGAACCAGATGTGCTGCGAGACCAGACCGAGCACCTCCTCCTCGAGGCCGCAATAAAAGCTCGGTTGCCCATTTTGGGAATCTGTCGTGGCGCCCAAATGCTTAACGTTCACCGGGGGGGAACGTTGCACCAACATCTCCCAGACCTGGTCGGTCACAACCGTTACCAGCGGGGTAATGCTGAGTTCACCATGATGCCGGTCACCATCCACGAGGACACCCTGCTTGCCACAATCTATGGCGCGGCCCTCGAGTTGGAGAGCGCGGCGATGTATCACCACCAGGCCATCAATCGGCTCGGTGCCGGCCTGGCGGTGTCCGCACTCAACCCCGATGGTCTCATCGAGGCGATCGAACTCACGGACTACCCCTTTGGCCTCGCCGTTCAGTGGCATCCTGAGCGAACCCTGGAAGACCTTCGACTGTTTCAGGCACTCATCCACGTCGCACAGGCATCACCCGAAAGGCTCTCATGAGTTATCAGCTGATTAACCCCGCTACCGCCGAGACGATGGAGACACTCGACCACGCCACGGTGGAAGAAACCGACGATGCGATCGAGGCGGCCAAGCAAGCCCAGAAAGGGTGGGCAGCTCTAGCACCTGCTGATCGGGCCGCCATCTTGAGAGCGTTTGCTGATGCGGTGGACAGTGATGGAGAAAACCTAGCCGCCCTCGAGGTGCGCAATTCTGGGCACCCGATATCCCAAGCGCGGTGGGAAGCTGACCATGTGGCGCGCGTGCTCGACTACTATTCGGGCTCGCCGGAACGCCTGATGGGAAAACAAATTCCGGTGGCGGGTGGAATCGACATTACCTTCCACGAGCCTCTCGGCGTCGTGGGCGTCATTACGCCGTGGAACTTCCCGATGACGATTGCGTCGTGGGGTTTCGCCCCCGCCCTGGCTGCCGGGAACGCTGTCATCGTAAAACCCGCTGAGTGGACACCACTCAGCACCATGCGCCTCGCCGACTTAGCCCAGGAAGCCGGCGTTCCCGAGGGCGTCTTCCAGGTCCTGGTGGGGCGGGGTTCCGTGGTGGGTAATCGCTTCGTGACACACCCCGACGTCAGGAAGGTGGTCTTTACCGGCTCAACTGACGTCGGAAAGGGCATCATGCGAGGCGCCGCAGACCAGATAAAACGCATCACCCTGGAACTGGGGGGCAAAAGTGCCAACATCGTGTTTGCTGACTCTGATGTGGATAAAGCCGCCGCGATGGCGCCGTCCGGTGTGTTTGAAAATGCAGGCCAGGATTGCTGTGCTCGGTCCAGAATTCTGGTCGAGGCAAGTATCTACGACCGTTTCATGGCGGGACTTGAGAAGTCAGTGAAGGACTACCGGGTGGGAGACCCCACCGACGAGGCGACCCAGATGGGTCCCCTCGTCACCGCTTCCCACCGCGCCAGCGTAGAGAACTACCTCACGGATGCTCAGGTCGCGTTCCGGGGGGTGGCACCCGAGGGACCCGGCAACTGGTTCGCACCCACCGTGTTAGTGGCCGGTTCCATCAACGATCGCTGTATGCAGGAAGAAATCTTTGGCCCCGTCGTCGCCGTCCTGCCATTCCATGATGAGGCCGAAGCGATAGAGCTTGCCAACAGCACAGAATTTGGGCTCTCCGGTTCGATCTGGTCACGAGATGTGGGGCGGGTTATCCGCGTTGCGCGAGGCGTCCAGGGTGGCAACCTGTCGGTTAACTCACACTCATCAGTTCGGTACAACACCCCCTTTGGAGGGTTCAAGCAATCAGGTTTGGGTCGCGAACTAGGCCCCGATGCACCACTGCACTTCACCGAAGAAAAAAACGTCTTTATCCCTCACGATTAGATATATAGGAGTTTTCAACATGACACTCAAGAAAATAGATCTCACCCAGCGCCTCGCCGGGAAAGTCGCGGTCATCACCGGAGGAGGTAGCGGTATTGGTCTAGCTACCGCTCGCCGGATGCCGGCCGAAGGCGCCACCATCGTGATTGGCGATATGGACGAGAAAGCAGGAACCCAGGCCGCCACCGAATTGGGCGGCCTGTTTCTTCACGTCAATGTCGCCGACGAAGACCAGGTCAACAACCTCTTTGATACGGCCCAATCGACTTAC
>Ga0105054_10004531_pt1 | contig 20661 bp, 14 predicted proteins | sample BON02_FD_78091 | JGI IMG/M metagenome (GOLD analysis project Ga0105054, IMG submission 78091) | Freshwater microbial communities from Lake Bonney liftoff mats and glacier meltwater in Antarctica - BON-02 (megahit assembly) | ecosystem: Environmental > Aquatic > Freshwater > Ice > Glacier...
AAAAAGAGGTACAACTACAGATTTTGACGGTAAATATCAAATTCAAGTAGCTAAAGGAGATGTGCTTCAATTTTCTTACTTAGGCTATGCTATTAAAATTGTAACTTTTGACGACCAAAAAACGTTAAATATTTCACTTGCTGAAGATTTAGCGGCATTAGACGAGATTGTGGTGATTGGATATGGTACTCAAAAAAGATCTAATATAACGGGAGCAGTATCAAAGTATTCAAATGAGAAATTAGATGAAGTTCCAGTTTCTCGCTTAGATCAAGCCTTGCAAGGAAAAATTGCTGGCGTACAGATACAAAATGTGTCTTCGGAAGCTGGGGCAGATCCTAAAATTAATATTAGGGGAATTAGTTCTATTAATGCAGGAGCAAGTCCTCTTATAGTTGTAGATGGTCAGCCAATACAAGACGGATTAGCTTCAATCAATATGTCTAATGTTGCGTCAATTGAAGTTTTAAAAGATGCTGCTTCTGCAGCAATTTATGGTTCTCGGGGTGCTAGTGGTGTAATTTTAATAACAACAAAAAGCGGGAGTTCCGGTAAGACTACATATAATTTTAAATATGCATCTGGGTTTAATACGCCATATAAAATTTATGAAAAGCTTACTTCTACTCAATATGTAGAAAGACTGTATAAACAATATGCGTTGATAGGAGTAAACCCAAATGATCCAAGTGTAGGGATTGGAGATGATAATAAAGCGGCTTATGCCATAGAACAAAATTTATTAGGAGGAAATGGAACAGATTATCAAGACGAGGTTTTAAGACTTGGAATATTTACGAACATTAATTTTAGCGCTTTAGGTGGTAATAAAAATATTAAGTATTTTATTTCTGGTGGGTACAATAAAGATGAAGGCATGATGTTGAAAAGTGAATCGGAAAGATATGTTTTTCAATCAAAAATTGATGTCAATTTGAGTGATAAAGTAAAGCTCTCTGTAAATTTAACTCCTTCAATTAGAAGTATAGAATCTCCTACTCAAAACTTTACCAACTTTACTCGTTTTAATAGCTATCTTCCTATTTATCATAATGAGCTTACAGCTGCTTGGGCAAATCAAAGCCCTTTGTGGAATGTAAGGCCTGGCGATTATGCTCAACCACGTCATTTTAGTGGTCAAAATTATACAGCAACTATGCCTGATGGTACGCTTTGGGAACAGACTTCTGAGATTGGACCACAAGATGGTACCACTCAAAATAATCCAATGTCTGCATTGTTAAGTCAAGATAGGAATACCAATGAATATCGTTTTCAAGGAGGAACAAGTTTAACTGTTAATTTACTTCCTGGTTTAGATTTTAAAACCTCGGGAAGTGTATATATGAATTATTCTAAAAGACTTGAATATAGAAATAAGGACTCAGAGGGAGATGGTATAGTAAGTAGAGGAATATATTCAAACAGTTCTATTGTAGATTTGCTTTCTGAAAATACATTTAACTACAAAAAAGAATTTAATCATCATTCTGTCGATTTATTGGCTGGATATACTGCTCAAAAAACAAAAACAACAAGAGATCAAACTACAGGTTTAGATTATCCGAGTGATAATATTAGAACACTAAATAGCGCTCTGGCTATAGATCAATCTGGAACTTTTGGAGATGAAACTGAAGTTGGATTATTGTCTTATTTAGGAAGAATTAATTATGCTTTTAAAAGTAAATATTTATTGTCTGCTAGTTTTCGTGCCGATGGTAGTTCTTTCTTTGGAGAAGGTAACAAATGGGGTACTTTTCCTGCTGTTTCGGCAGGATGGATTGTATCAGAAGAAAAAATTTTAAAAGACGTTAAGTGGCTTAACAAGTGGGGTCTAAGAACTAGTTATGGTGTTTCTGGAAATAATAGAATTATTGATTATTCCTTTACTAACTTATTAAATTCTTCAAACTATAATTTAGGACCAGGTTCTGGTGCAGTGGTTTCTGGTTTGAGTCCTAATGCTACTATTTTAGGAAATAGAGATATTACATGGGAGAGTACTTATCAGACTAATATTGGTACTGATATTTCTTTATTTAAAAACAGAATTAACTTATCAATTGATGCGTACCAATCGTTAACAGATAAATTATTATTGCAACAATCAATTATGGCTTTTACAGGAGTTCCATTGTCTTGGAATAACATAGGAAGTCTTGATAATAAGGGTTTTGAAGTTGAATTATCTACAGTCAATGTAAGAATAAACGATTTTAAATGGTCTACATCTGCTAATATTTCTCACAATCAAAATAAAATTAGGGAATTAGGCAATGAAACTTTTATAAGAAGTCTAGGGGAGCGTACAGAAATATATCAATCTAAAGTAGGTGACCCATTAATTCAATTCTATGGATATAAAACAGATGGTGTTTGGCTTTCTCAAGCTGAAATTAACGAAGCACAAGCAGCAGGTTTACAAAGTGATTTACCTAACTTTTTTGCTCCAGGTGGTCTAAAAATAGTTGACGTAAATGGTGATGGAACAGTAAATACAAGCGATAGAACCATTATTGGAAATCCATATCCAGATTTTATTTGGGGATTAACAAACACCTTTAAGTATAGAGGATTTGATCTAAGTTTTTCTTTACAAGGATCTCAAGGAGGTGAATTAATTAATGGTGACACAAATTATTCAGATACTAAAGAAAGAATTGGTTCTTATATCGCTAACCAATGGTTAAGTGAAGCGTATCCCGGCGATGGTAAAACACCGTTTGAACAAAATGGATTTACAAACTGGGTAATTACAGATTATGCTGTTGAAGATGCTTCTTATTATGCTCTTAGGGACGTAAATGTAGGTTACACGATACCTGAGTCGGTTGCTAAAAAAATTAACTTGTCATCTTTACGTTTTTACCTTTCTGGTCGAAATTTATACTTTCATTCTGCTAAAGGGTATAGAGGGATAAATCCCGAAGAGAGAAGAAATTCTGGTGCAGAAAATTCTCTAATCGATGGATATCAAAGAGGAGGCTTCCCAATACCGAAAACCGTTACTCTTGGTGTAGATATTAATTTTTAATTTATAAAAAACCTTAATATGAAAACAATTAAATATTTAAGTATTCTTTTTCTAGTTGGTTTGGTGGGTTGTTCCGATGACTTCATTGATTTGACAGCAACCTCCAACATAGACTCAGCAAAATACTACAGTGATTTAGCCGAATTAAACACCGCTTTAATAGGTTGCTACAAAGGGCTTCAAAACCCTATTTTAGATGAATGGAAGTTAACAGAAATGCGAAGTGATAATACTTATATGTCCTCTACGGGAAGTACAAATTCTGTTAACTTAGATAACGCATCGCAGGATATGTTTTTTCCTATTACATCTAACGAAAATATATATAATTATTGGCTTAATAATTATAACAATATTTATAATGTAAATTCGCTTATGAAAGCTCTGGGAGCATCTTACAATGAAACTTCAGGGGTTTTAGAATATACAGATATAACCATTCCTGTTACAGACACTGAACGAAAAAAGATAGCTGCTGAAGCTTCTTTTATTCGTGCGTATCATTATTTTAACCTGGTTCGTTCGTTTGGCGGTACGTTTTTAGTATACAATGTTCTTACACCAAATGAGGCTCTTAATATGAATCGAGCGTCAGAAGAAGAGATTTATAAATTAATAATTGCCGATTTATTAAACGCTTCTGCAAATGGCACTAAAGCTACATACTTAGCTACAGCATCTGATTTAGGTCGTTCTAATAGCTGGGCAGCTAAAGCATTATTAGCAAAAGTATATCTTACCTTAGGTAGGAAAGCAGATGCCTCTTTATTGCTTAATGATGTTATAACTAGTAGTGGATATGGTTTGGAAACTTCGTATGCAGATGTATTTTCTATTTCAAATGAAATGAATAAAGAAATTCTATTTACAGTACGTTTTAAAGGTGGTGGTTTAGGTATGGGAAATAGTCTTCCTAATGATTTTGCGCCAAGAAAAAGTGGTAATTCTATTATAAATGGTGATGGAAAGGGCTGGAATACCCCAACTATAGATTTGTATAATGCTTATTCAAATTCAGATCTTAGAAAAGATGTAAATATTGGTATTTTTGGAAAAAATAAATTTGCAAAGTATTACATTAATAAATTTATTCATGCAGTAGCGATACCAGGTGATGCCGATGATGACTGGCCGGTACTTCGTTTTTCGGACGTGTTATTAATGAAAGCTGAAGCCGATGGAAATATACCAGAAAGTTTAATTCAAATAAATAAAGTACACACAAGAGCAGGACTAGATCCTCTAGTGGCTGCGGATGTTAGTACTGATGCTAAATTTGAGACAAAATTATCATTAGAAAGACAATTGGAATTTGCTTTCGAGAACCATCGTTGGTTTGATTTATTGAGACAAAACACCACGTTTTCAACACCTACACTTACTGTAGAAGCAGTGATGAAGAAACATATTACATCGAAAGAATCAACTGGTTTTTATGGTGCATTTAAAGGAGGGTTAAGTACAGATGAAATAGTAACTAACATTAAAAATAGAATTTTATTACCAATTCCTCAAAGAGAAATTGATAATAATTCTCAACTAGTAATTCCTCAAAACCCGAATTATTAATAAATTTAATAACAGCTTTTAAATCACCCATTATCTTAGTTTTTATCAACTAAGGTATTGGGTGTATTTATCAGAAAATCACTAAAGTTTAAATCTATAAGCGCGGTTTTTTTAACATAAACAATATAAAGGATGTAGCCTACTACAAAACGCTATCTCGATTGAAATCGAAATTAATGAAAATCCTAACTAAAAGAGGGCTTACATCATTACCAACGAGCTCTATTAAAGAGCTGAATTTTATTGAATATAGTCCCTCAAAAAAGAGTCGTGAAAAAAAGAGAAATAAAATAACAACGTATTTAATTATTAATAATGAAAAATGCAATTAAAATTTTAATTTTTAATTTTTCAATTGAAAGGAATTCGTTGATGGTTTTTCTGTTTGCTTTTTTATTTGGTAATCTAAGTATAAATGCACAAACTACAAATGTAAGCTCTGTTTCTGCTTTGCAAACTGCTATTAATTCATCGTCAAGCGGGGTAACTATTACCCTTGCCGATGGTACATATACCAATGCATCTATTACTATTTCTAAAAGTGGCATTGCCATAAAAGCATTGAATTCTGGTGGGGTAATTTTCAATGGAAATTCAAAATGTACAATTTCGGGAAATTCTAATATTTTTAGTGGTTTTCAATATTTAATTGGGAACGTAAATGCTTCAAACATAATTGAAGGTTTAGGGAATTACAATACCATTACACAATGTAATTTTTATGGAGTTGTAGCGCATAATTATGTGCATTTTGATAAACTTGGTCATAATAATACGGTTAGTTATTCAAATTTTGAAGTCAAACCTGCCAACCCTGATGGTAGTCCTCTTGTTCCAGGTTGCGATAAAAACACTGCTAGTTTTGGAAATGCGGGTCCTGCAATTCAAGTTAATATATCAGCTAGTATTATTAGTTTCACCACAATTAGCCATTGCTCTTTTATGAATTTTATTGGAAACGGAGGCGATTTTGGTAACGAAGTTATACGAATAGGTCTTACATCGGAAGCAGCAAATACGAGTGCTTCTGTTGTTGAGTTTTGTTATTTTGAAAATACAGGTCCTGGCGATAGTGAAGCTATTTCGCTTAAAAGTTACCATAATGTGGTACGATTCCATACCAATAACAGTAATCCTAATGCCAGTTTTGTTTTGAGAAATGGAGGGTATTATAGGGTTTATAGTCATTTTTTTATGAACTCTGGGGGTATTCGTAGAAAACAGGGAACCAACCACATGATTTATAATAATTATTTTCGGGATTCGAGTAATCAAAGTTTTTTGAATCTTATGAATTACAATGTGGACCCACTTGATGTTATTTATGTTTAACATAATACTTTTTACAATCCAAGTATAATTGAGTTTGGGGCTTCTGGTCCTGATAAACCCACTAACGTTAAATTTGTCAACAATATTATTTATAAGAATTCTGGAAGTATAATTTCAGATAATAATACCAATGTCAGTTTTACTAATAATTTTTATTTTGGAGGTGCCTCTTTAGGAATTACTACATCAGGTTTTACTGCAACAGATTTTAAATTAGCTTTAAATAGTTACGATTATTATAGTTTGTTACCAAGAAGTCCAGCCATTGATGCATCAAATGGTACCTATGCTGATATTGTTGTTAATCTAAATTAAATACTAATGCTACTTTATTGCTTGATATTGGAGGTCTGACAAGACCAGTAAGCAAAACGCTAAATAATATGAGTTGTGATGAATTTACTACAGGAACCTTAACTAATCACCAACTTAGTATTAATGAAGTTGGATTTTACTATATGGGTATTTTAGGAACTAGTAGTTTAAATTATGAAAATAAAATCGGTATTGGTGTATATCCAAATCCAGTAAAAAGCAAATTATTTTTCCAATTTCTAAATAGAGAAGCAAATATAAAAACTATTATTTTGAGTACTATTCTAGGTGAAGCTGCGCTTATTTTAAATAAAGTAGATATGCAAGTTGGAATAGATATTGCTAATCTTGGTAATGGTATATATTTTATACGTTTTATAGACGATAAAAATCAACTTATTTGTGTAAAAAAAATTATTAAAAATTAATATGGTATTAAATGTAAAAAATATACATCAAGGCTATAATGATGAATCAGCTTAGGCAAGAGGACAATCTTGGGGTTTATCTGGATACACCATGTGTTATTGAAAACAAAAATTTATACTTCTATAATTTATACAGATTACTACTATATGGAAGCATTAGTTAGACAAAAGAACTTGAAAAACAATTAATTAACATTGAAATAAATCAAATATTTAAATAACAATAATAATTTTTTAAAATGAAAAACACACTATTAACCCTCATTGCTTTTATTTTAATAGGCACTTCCTATTCAAATGCTCAAGCCATAAAAGTAAACACAATTCCTGAATTACAAGCTGCTATAAAGGCTGCAAAAAAGGGAGATATTATTATTCTTGCTAACAACACGTATAGTAATACGGGCACTATTAAGATAGGCACTAGCAATATAACAGTTTCTTCGGAGACCCCTGGTGGCGTTATTTTTAACGGAGATTCGAAATGTAGTATCACAGGAAATAATATTACTTTCAGCGGTTTTCAATTTATAAATGGAAATGTTGGTGATAAAGGAGCTGTTATAGACATTAAAGGAAGTTATAATATTATAACTCAATGTAATTTTTCAAATATATTTTCACATAATTACCTCCATTTTCATGAAGGAAGTCATCATAACGAATTAACATATAGCAATATTGAAGAGAAACCTGCAATTATGGACGGAAATACGGCGATACAGATAACGACTTCTTCAACAGTGGTGAATCACACTAAAATTAGCCATTGTACCTTCCTTAATTTTGATGGAGATGGCGGTGATTTTGGTAATGAACCCATCCGAATTGGTTTAGGAAAAGAACAAAATAATACGAGTGCTGCAGTAGTAGAATATTGCTATTTTGAAAATTTAGGAAAAGGTGATAGTGAAACTATTTCGGTAAAAAGTACCTCCAACGTTATTAGATATAATACGTTTAACAATAATCCTCAAGGGCAACTTGTATTTAGAGTCGGAAATAAAACATCCGCCTATGGTAATTTTTTCATTAATTCTGGAGGAATCCGAGTTAAAGAAGGTGGAAACCATATGATTTATAATAATTATTTTGAAGGCAAAGGAAACCCAGGGTATTCTGCTATTCAATTAATGAATTTTAAATTAAATCAGAAGACCTTAGTTGGTTCCCCTTTAGATGTTATTTATGTTTATAACAATACTTTTTACAATAGTCTTGAAGTAGATCTAGGAGGAAAAGGAAAAAGCCCACCTAAAAATGTACAATTTGCAAATAATATATTTTATAAAACATCGGGTTCAGCATTAATAAACGAGAACCCACATGTAACTTTTACGAATAATATCATTTTTGGAGGAGCTTCAATTGGAATTTCGGCATCTAAAAATGGTTTCATAAAAACAGATCCAAAGCTAGCTTTAAATCTAAGTGGTTTTTATGGATTAACGGCTTCAAGTCCTGCAATAGACAAATCAAATGCCAATTATCCTACTATTTTAGCTAACGCCAATGAAAATAATGACTCGAATTTGATGCTTGATATTCAGGGACAAGAGCGTCCTGCTGATAAAACAAAAAAAGATATTGGGTGCGATGAATTTTCAAACGGTAAAATAACAAATCATCCTTTGAAGAAAAGTGAAGTAGGACCTGCTTATCTATCTAACGTCTCTAGCGCACCAAAATCATTTTAATTAATCAAAATTAAAAGTGATGAAGATACTCCATTAACAGAAAAATAACTTTTGAAAATGAATATTTTAAAGTTTGTAAAAACTCAGAAAAATTAGGAACATGAGTAATTGTAGGGCTATCAAATGTCACAATTAAATGCTTAGGAAAAAATGAAAAAATTGCACGAGGCGAAATAGCAGTTTATAAAGGCAATAATATCTATAAAATAACAAGGGACGAATTTTTTGAAGTGGTTGTTAAAAAAGTTCATCCAGAATTGACTACCCCAGAAAAATGGTTAGAACTGCTAAACAATAAAATAGTATATGAAGATGATCAATTCAGACTTTTTGAAGAAAGGTGAATCCAGGCGAAACAATTAATTATATAAATGATATAGCCTACGCCAAAACATTATCCCGCTTGAAATCGAAATTAATAAAAAACCTAACTAAAAGCGGACTTACGCCATTACCAACAAATAGATCTATCGAGGAATTAAATTTAATTGAACATGGTTCCACAAAAAAAAGTGACAAAAAAAATGAGGAATAAAAAAACATTTTTTTAAATAGTAATTATAAGAAATATGATGAATTTAGAATTGTTGTTTTGGGCATTTAAAGAAACAAATGATTACTTGTATTATACAAGTGGCTGTAAGGTATGCAAATACAATGATGAAAAATCATTTTTGGCCTGATTTTATTTCGTAGCACTTAGTTGGGTATGATGTAATTACTGAAAAAGCAATTCAGAAAAATATACACGAAGGTTATAATGATGAATCTGCTTGGGCAAGAGGATAATCTTAGGGTTTATATGGATACACCATGTGTTTTCGGGAAACAGGAATTAAAGACTATTTGAAACAAGCGAAAAATTATTATATAGAAGCATTAGTTAGACAAAAGAACTTGAAAAACAATTAATTAACATTGAAATAAATCAAATATTTAAATAACCATAATAATTTTTTAAAATGAAAAACACACTATTAACCCTCATTGCTTTTATTTTAATAGGCACTTCCAATTCAATTGCCGAAACCATAAAAGTAAACACAATTCCTGAATTACAAGCCGCCATAAAGGCTGCAAAAAAGGGAGACGTTATTATTCTTGCCAATAATACTTATAGTAATACGGGCACAATTAATATTGGAACAAGTAACATAACAGTTTCTTCGGAAACCCCTGGCGGCGTGGTGTTTAATGGAGATTCGAAATGTAGTATCACAGGAAATAATATTACTTTCAGCGGTTTTCAATTTATAAATGGAAATGTTGGTGATAACGGAAATGTTATAGACATTAAAGGGAATTATAATATCATAACCCAATGTAATTTCTCAAATGTAGTTTCACATAATTACCTCCATTTTCATGAAGGAAGTCATCATAATGAATTAACATATAGCAATATTGGAGAGAAGCCAGCGACTATGAACGCAGGTCCTGGAATACAAATTACAACTTCTTCAACAGTGGTAAATCACGCTAAAATTAGCCATTGTACATTCCTTAATTTTGATGGAGATGGGGATGATTTTGGCAATGAACCAATCCGAATTGGTTTACGAAAAGAACAAAATAACACGAGTGCTGCAGTAGTAGAATATTGCTATTTTGAAAATTTAGGAAAAGGTGATAGTGAAACTATTTCAGTAAAAAGTGCCTCCAACGTTATTAGATATAATACGTTTAACAATAATCCTCAAGGGCAACTTGTATTTAGACACGGAAATAAAACATCCGCCTATGGTAATTTTTTCATTAATTCTGGAGGAATCCGAGTTAAAGAAGGTGGTAACCATATGATTTATAATAATTATTTTGAAGGCGACGGAAACCCAGGTTATTCTGCAATTCAGTTAATGAATTTCAAATTAAATCTAAAGACGTTAGTTGATTCAGCTTTAGTTGGTTCAGCTTTAGATGTTATTTATGTTTATAATAATACTTTTTACAATAGTGGTGACGTAGACCTAGGAGGAAAAGGAAAAAGCCCACCTAAAAATGTACAATTTGCAAATAATATTTTTTATAAAACATTGGGTTCGGCATTAATTAACGAAAACCAATATGTCACCTTTACCAATAATATTATTTTTGGAGGTGCTTCTATTGGAATTTCGGCTTCTAAAAACAGTTTTATAAATATAGATCCAAAATTGGCTTTAAATCCAAGTGGTTTTTATGGATTAACGGCTTCAAGTCCTGCAATAGACAAATCAAATGCCAATTATCCTGCAATTTTGGCTAACGCCAATGAAAATAATGACCCTAATTTGAGACTTGATATTCAGGGACAGGAGCGTCCTGATGATAAAACAAAAAAAGATATAGGATGCGATGAATTTTCAAACGGTAAAATAACAAATCATCCTTTGAAGAAAAGTGTAGTAGGACCTGCTTATCTATCTAACGTCTCTAGTGCACCAAAATCATTTTAATTAATCAAAATTAAAAGTGATGAAGATACTCCATTAACAGAAAAATAACTTTTGAAAATGAATATTTTAAAGTTTCTAAAAACTCAGAAAAATTAGGAACATGAGTAATTATGGGGTTATCAAATGTCACAATTAAATGCCCAGGAAAAAATAAAAAAATTGCACGAGGCGAAATAGTAGTTTATAAAGGCAATAATATCTATAAAATAACAAGGGGCGCATTTTTTGAAGTGGTTGTTAAAAAAGTACATCCAGAATTGACTAAACCAGAAAAATGGTTAGAACCGCTAAACAATAAAATAGTTTATGAAGATGCGCAATTCAGAGTTTTTGAAGAACGTTTAGTGCCAGGCGAACCAAGACCATCGAATACTAATGCACAACGAATTACAATTAGGTTGGGTAATGCGGGACTTCAAGTTGCTAATTCTGTAAAATTTGAGGAAACTAATACGCATGTGGTAAAACATATTGAAACGGTTCCAGATAATGTGGTGATTGAGTTTAAAGTGCCACAAAATTAATTTGTAAAAAAAAAGGATTTACCGAATAAATTGCACTCGTATTTTAAGACACAAAAAATAAAAATGAATACGATTATAAATCAATAAATAAAAGATGAAAACTATGTATAAATTGTTATTCAAAAGTATTTTATTAATTACTTTTTTAAAAATTACGTCCTCTTTTGCGCAAAATAAACCCAATATTATTTTCATTTTAGCCGACGATTATGGATATGGTGAAGTGGGAATTTACGGGGCTGATAATTATAAAACACCCAATATTGATAAACTAGCAACAACAGGGTTAAAATTTAACCACTGCTATACCGCAGCTTTGTGCGGGCCGTCGCGTGCGATGCTGCTAACTGGACGATATGCTTTTAGAACAGGGGCAACGAATCAGGATGCAACAGGGCAGTTTACACCACAGGCTGAAACGATGATTCCTAAAATGCTTAAAAAAGCGGGTTATGTTTCTGCTTCTATTGGAAAATGGAGTCAATTACCATTAACGCCTGCTGATTTTGATTTTGATGAATATCTAAGATTTAATGGTTCAGGGATTTATTGGAACACTCAGGCTCAAGGTAAAGAGTATTTGTTGAATGGTGCTACTGTTGCACTTAAAAACAACGAATACATGCCCGATTTAATGCTTGAAAAATCAGTTGATTTCATAGAACGAAACAAAAAAAAACCGTTCTTTTTGTACTTATCATTATCTCATGTTCATACCGAAATTTTACCAACACCAGACAGCAAGCCCGATAGCAAAAATTTGTACTATGATAACATTGAGTATATGGACAAATTAATTGGGAAATTAATGAATTCATTGGATAGTTTAAAATTACGAGAAAACACGTTAGTCATTTTTATGGGTGACAATGGAACAAGAAGTGAATATGCAGATTTCGCAACCATTAACGGAAAACGATTAATTGGAGAAAAAGGTTCTATGAAAGAAGGAGGAGGATTGGTGCCACTTATTGCAAATTGGAAAGGCACGACACCAAATGGAAAAGTAACCAATTTAATGGTGGATTCTGCTGATTTCTTTCCCACTTTTATGGAATTATCAGGTGTAAAAACAACCGATAATGTGCTAGACGGAGAGAGTATTTTACCTGAAATAAAAGGACAAATTGCGGATCATAGAACATGGATTTTTAATCAATTGGCAAATAAATGGTATGTGCGTGAATTAAATTGGAAATTGAATCAAGCAGGAGATTTATTCGATATGGCCAAAGCGCCATTCGTAGAAATTCTTGTTCCTTCAAATTCAAAAGATAAGGAAGCAATAGCCGCAAGAACAAGACTACATCAAAGATTGGATTTTATTAATCCAGCAGCTGGAAAAATTGACCATGGTGATGGAACAGGAAGACATGCAAATAGAACGAATAAAAAAAAATAAATGACACATAAAACATATCTTCTGTTAGTATTCATTTTGGTTTTAGCTTCCCATTTATTTGGACAAACTTCCTCTTTGATTGCGATCAACAATGTGGGCCATCTAACCTATAAAGCAGATGAAAAAGGAAATGTAATTCCAGATTTTAGTGGTGTTGGGTATCAAAATAGTGAAGTCCCAATTCTAAATATACCACTTGTTTTAACAGTAAATGCAGTTTATCGTGATAATGTAGCTAATGTTCAAGATGCTATCAACACGGTTGCTGCAATGCCCGTTCAAGCGAATGGTTTTAGAGGTGCTATTTTATTTACTTCTGGATTATATAAATTGAGTTCTGCTATTACTTTAGCCTCAAGCGGAATCGTGTTGCGTGAAGAAGGAACTAATACCATCTTTAAAGCCACAGGAACTGTACAATATGATTTAATTAACGTAAAAGGGGTGTTAGGAAAAGCAGATGTCGCCAGTTCCCAAAAGCAAATCACAGATGCTTTTGTGCCTATCGGAGCCAAAAGTGTAACCGTTCATAGCGGACATACTTTTCAGGTTGGGGACTGGGTGCATGTACGCCGGGAACCCAATGCTGCCTGGATTAGTTTATTGGGAATGGATCTACTAGCCTCTTTAGGTACAGGTGGTACCGATTGGACTCCATCAACCTATAAAGTTAGCTATGAAAGAAAAATAACTAATGTGGTGGGTAATGTGCTCACATTTGATGCTCCTATAATGGATTTGATTGACCCTGTTAATGCCAAAGGATTTGTCGTTAAATTCACTTCCTCCCGGATTGAAAAATGCGCGGTTAAAAACATGAAAATGACCTCTGCTTACACTTCTCCTACGGACGAACTTCATGGGTGGAAAGCCATAAATATGAATCATATTACAAACGCTTGGGTGAAAAATGTAATTGCAGACTCATTTGGCTATTCCTGTGTTTCTATAGATGACGGAGCTTCTTTCGTAACCGTGGAAGGATGCTCTATGCTAAACCTCATTTCTATAATCAGAGGCGGACGCAGATACTCCTTTGTTATTAATGGACAGCGAAGTTTGCTTCAAAACTGCACTACCAAGAGAGGTCGCCATGATTTTGTGGACGGAAGTAGAACCCCCGGAACCAATGTTTTTTATAACTGTAGGGCCACAATTCAAAATGCCGATATGGGGCCGCATCATCGCTGGTCAAGCAATATTTTATTTGATAATATTATTGGCGATGGCCAATTAAGGGTTCAAAACAGAGTGGATTCGCGTTCCGGTCACGGCTGGTCAGGCTCGCAAATTATGTTTTGGAACTGTACAGCAGCAGGTATAGTTGTGCAAGACCCTCCGTCCTATCATCGCAATTGGGCTATTGGTTGTATTGGTCCAATTACTAATATAGGAAAATGGACAACAGAGCTACTAGGTGTTTTAGAGTCAAATGGCACACACATTGTAGCAATTCCAAGTTTGTTTTTAGCACAATTAAACGATCGATTGGCAACATTGTCAACAGATGATTTTCAAGCTGCTGAATTTAAAAAAAATAAAGTGAATTAAATTAAAATAAAGTAATATGGTTGTACATCGAAAAAGCACTTTTCTAGTAATAATTTTGATGAGTTTTTGTTTTTCAAATGGTCAATGCCAGAATAAAAAAGTAAAGGAGAAATTATACGGATATGCTGCAGAGAACTATGAAATTGCTTCTTTATTATTTAAGGATAGGTTGAACAATCAATCGAAATTTCAAAAAAATTGGATAGTTCAAATGTCTCAAGCAGATCAGGAAATACCCAGATATGCTCGTATTGAAAATGATAAATTACAAGTTCACGATCCCCGGGGATCCACCATCTGGTATAAAAATAAATTGAAAGGGCCCATTATGATTTCTTATCGAGTAACTGTGCCAACAGCTTATAATCAAGGTAATGACATAGTTGCTAGAGATGTAAATCAATTTTGGATGGCAAATACCCCAAATTCAATTAATGCATTTTCCAAAGGAGGATTATTTGATTCTACAAAATATGATGGGGGGTTTAAATCTTATGAAGATATACATTCCTATTATGCAAGTACAGGTGGAGGAAATAATACGACAACGCGAATGAGAAGATATCCACGAGGAGTGGATGGGGAATTAGTTGACCATATGGGACTAAATTATAGAGATGGGATTCTTGAGTTTTTATTAGCGCCAGATATTGAACATCAAATTCAATTGGTCGCTGCAAATGATATTGTACAATATATTTTTGATGGAAAAATTGTGTACGAAATTAAAAGTGGTGATGCTATCAATATTATAAATGATGCTACTAAAAATGTAAAAAATGCAATTTGGGGAGAGGCTCCTTGGTTGCCTTATAACGAAGGTTATTTTGGTTTTAGAATGACAAAATCACACCATAATTATAGTAATTTTAAAGTTTATGAATTAAAGAAACGTAACTAAATAACGATGAATTCAAGGTTATGAACTCTATTTAAATCTCATTATTTATATAAAAAAAACATTATGAAATTTCCATACTATTTATTTCTTTTAGGACTTTCAATCAGTTCGTTTGCGCAAAATAGCGCAATAATTAGCATCCAAAATAATTCAAAAACGGATCGAAAGGAAGCCTTTGTTGCTATTCAATGGGAAGCTATTCTAGAAAAATTTCTTTCAATTGATAGCACACATTTTGTTGTAATGAATGTAGTTAAGGAGCAACAAATTCCGTTTCAGTTGGAACATAAGGGGAAAAAATCTATTCAAAACCTATTGATACAAGTAGATGTAAAATCAAAATCGACGTTAAATGTGAGTATTCAAAAAGGTAAACCAGTAGTATTTGAAACCAAAACTTTTGGTCGTTATGTGCCCGAACGAAAAGATGATTTTGCTTGGGAAAATGACAAAATAGCCCATAGAGTCTATCGGAAAGCACTTGACTTAAATCCAACAGAGCATCCCGCTAAAGGTATTGATGTTTGGGTAGAGCGTACCAATAGAATGATGATTAATGAGCGTTATAAACGTGCGACTGCACTAGATGCCAAACCAAATGAATATCATATAAATCGTAGGGATGGGTTAGATTATTATCAAGTTGAGGCTTCTTTAGGAGCAGGTAGTATGACGCTCTATATTAATGATACTATTTATTATTCTAAAAATTATGTGAGGTATAAAGTATTAGATAACGGCCCCATTAGAACAAGCTTTGAATTGTTTTTTGATGCTTTTCAAGCTTCAAATATATACGTAAATGTTACGAAAATTATTTCTATAGATTCTGGTTCTCAATGGAGTAGAATGGAAAACACATATTCCTTTAGTAATGTACCGTCGATACCAGCAGTTATTGGAATTCGTAAACGAACCAATCCTGGCGTTATTTCATTAAACGAGCAAGAGGGTATTATGGGGTATTGGGAACCCGCATTTGCCGAAGATGGCACCACTGGTGTTGGGGTCGTTTTGGAAAATCTAAAAAATGATATGTTGGTTTGTAAAACTGCAAAAGGGTATATCCAAATATTGGCAAAAACAGAATTAAATAACAAGGAGCCAATCGTATATTATTCAGGGGCGGCATGGGATAAGGCAGGTGAAATAACTACGGAATCACAGTGGTTTGATTATTTAAAAATGTTTTCAAATAATTTAAAAACACCGTTAGTTGTAAGCATCCACTAATTAATTTAGATATTAAAAATACCCTAAAGAGAAACAATGAAATGTGTAAAAATTTTTATGAGTCATTTACTAAAACTAAAATTATTTTATGAAACAATTTAAAACGGTAGTAACTTTTCTATTTCTAGTGATTTATTCGCTTGGGTTTACGCAAACATCAACAAGGTTAAATCAAAATTGGGAATTTCTTAAAGGCGATTTAGGAGGCGTTTGGGAAGCGGTTCGTCCAGTGAAAACTGGTAATCCTGAAAGCGCACCGATTTGGACCAAAGTAGAGTTGCCGCATTGCTTTAATGCTATAGACGCTGTTGATCCAGATGTGAATTATTATCAAGGACCAGGTTGGTATCGCACAGCTATAACTATTGAAAATCCATTTTCTAAAGGCAGGATATTATTACATTTTGAAGGTGCTGGACAAAAAACGAGCGTTTATATTTATAATACCAAAGTAGCTGAACATGTTGGAGGCTATGATGAATGGACAGTTGATATTACAGATGCCGTTGCAAAATTCAAGGAAGAAGAAGTCTTTGAAAGTCAATTTAATCGTCAAATTCCAATCGAAATTAGATGTGATAATTCTAGAGACTTAGAGATGATTCCTTCAGATTTATCCGATTTTAATGTTTACGGTGGTATTTATAGGTACTTGAATTTAGTTTATGTTCCTGAAGTATCGATTGAAAAAATATTTGCATTAGCTGAAACAGATTCAAAAGGCAAACAAGGTAGCTTGAAAATTTCTGGTCGATTTTATAATCCAAATAATTTGAATCAATCAATTATTAAGATTGATATCAAAGATCCAAAAGGGAAGTCTATTTATAAGAATAACAAGGAAATAGAATTTTTAAGTGGAGATTCTGAAATAGATTTACTACAGGTGAAAAATCCCATATTATGGTCTCCAGATACTCCTAATCTTTATGATGTTGAAGTGAGCGTTTCTACAAATGGGCAAACAGAAGTTCATCATGAAAAAATAGGTTTTAGAAATTTTGAATTTGTAAAGAAAGGACCTTTTCTGCTCAACGGAAAACGATTGTTATTGAGAGGAACACACAGGCATGAAGATCATGCAGGAGTTGGAGCTGCAATGACGGAAGAGATGATTCGTACTGAGATGACAATGATGAAAGAAATGGGAGTTAATTTTATCCGACTTGGACATTATCAACAATCCAGAATAGTTTTAGAGCTTTGTGACAGTTTAGGAATTCTGGTTTGGGAAGAAATCCCATGGTGTCGTGGCGGATTGGGTGGTGATGTTTATAAAAATCAAGCCAAACGTATGTTGACTAATATGATTGAGCAACATTACAATCACCCTTCTATAATTATTTGGGGGTTAGGAAATGAAAATGATTGGCCAGGAGATTTTACAACTTTCGAAAAGCCAAAGATTAGAGAATTCATGGCAGAACTAAATGATTTAAGTCATACTTTGGATTCATCTAGAAAAACAGCCATTCGTAGATGTGATTTCTGTAAAGATATAGTCGATGTATATTCGCCTTCAATATGGGCGGGTTGGTATCGCGGAATTTATACAGAGTATAAAGAAATTTCTCGAAAAGAATTTGAAAGCGTAGATCGGTTTCTGCATGTCGAATGGGGTGGAGATAGTCATGCTAGGCGTCATTCTGAAAATCCAGATAATGCTTTAAGCAAAATTAAAGTCGGCATGGGCGCTGACGAACGCGCAGGAGATGCTTCCCTTTTTGGAGGAAGTACTCGAGTTTCTAAAGATGGCGATTGGAGCGAAAGTTATATCTGTAATTTAATTGATTGGCACCTAAAAGAACAAGAAAACATGCCTTGGTTAAGTGGTACTGCCTATTGGCCATTTAAAGACTTTTCTACTCCTATTCGCTCTGATAACCCAGTTCCTTACGTGAATCAAAAAGGAGTAATAGAAAGAGATTTTACTAAAAAAGAAGCCTATTTTGTTTTTCAATCCTATTGGACAAAAAAGCCAATGATTCATATTTATGGACACAGTTGGCCTGTGCGTTGGGGAGAACCCAATGAAGAAAAAATGGTAAAAGTATATTCAAATGCCGCCGAAGTCGAATTGTTTTTGAACGGGGAAAGTTTGGGTGTTAAAAAACGAAACAGCCAAGATTTTCCTGCAGCAGGATTGCGTTGGTTGGTGCATTACAAAGAAGGAGAAAATAATTTGAAAGCGATAGCCAAAAGCGATTTAAAAATCATCACGGACGAAATTAATCAAGTGTATCAAACTGCAAAATGGGGTAAACCGGCATATATGAAATTGGAAAAAATTGCTGAGGTTAATGACAAAGTTACCATTCAAGTTACTGTTCATGATGCTGCTGGGATTTTATGTTTAGACGCCAAAGACTATGTGAATTTTAGTATCATAGGCTCTGGAAAATTATTAGATAATCTCGGGACTTCATCAGGTTCTAGAAAGGTGCAATTTTATAATGGTAGAGCGGTTATTAGTTTGGATAAAAAGGATGAGGAAAGTGTAGCAAGTGCTCAAACTGAAGGTATGGATATAGTATTTTTAAATATAAATTAAGATGAAAATAATTATAAAAACGGTTTTATTTATCGTGAGTTTTAGTTTTGTTTGCTGTTCGCCAGATTTAGTAACAGATATGCAGATGGTATTGAAAAAACAAATTTTGGAGGAAGCTACCTGGGCAATGCTGCAAGAACCTATTACAGTTTCGGCTTCTGTTTGTTCTAGAAGCACGGGTGGAAAAAACGATTTTTATTCTGAAGGCGATTACTGGTGGCCAGATCCCAGCAATCCGGAAGCACCATTTATTAAAAAAGACGGATTAACAAATCCAGATAATTTTGTAGCGCATCGGTTATCTATGATTCGTTTTAGTAAAATAATTGGTGCATTGGCTTCAGGTTATAAAATCACTAGCGATATTAAATATGTTAAACAAGCAGAACGTCATTTAAATGCTTGGTTTGTTAACGAGGAAACAAAAATGAATCCAAATCTTCAGTTCGCGCAAGCGATACAAGGGCGTTATACAGGTCGTGGAATTGGCATTATAGATACTATCCATTTAATGGAAGTGGCTCAGGGAGCATTGGTAATGCAAGACAAAATGGAATCGGAATTTGTTTCTCAAATCAAAAAATGGTTTACAGATTATTTGTCTTGGATGATGACAAGTACCAATGGTAACGAGGAAATGAATACTGAAAACAATCATGCGACCTGCTTTGTGATGCAAGTTGCCTCTTTTGCAAAATTTACTGGAGATGAAGCTTTAATGCAATTTTGCCGCAATCGATTTAAGCAAGTTTTATTACCAAATCAAATGGCAGATAATGGCAGCTTTCCATTAGAATTAGTCCGAACAAAACCTTATGGGTATTCTATTTTTAATTTGGATGCGATGACAACTATTTGCCAAATACTATCGACTAAAGAAGATGATTTATGGCAATTTAAAACCGCAGATGGTAAAAACATAAAAACCGGGATTGACTATTTATATCCATTTATTGCTGATAAATCGAAATGGATATTAAAACAGGATGTAATGTACTGGAACGATTGGCCGGTAGCACAACCATCCCTGTTATTTGGAGCAATTGCTTTCCAGCAAAAAAAATGGTTTGATACATGGACAAGATTAGAACACCAACCAAAGGTGCAGGAAGTAATTCGAAATTTAGCAATAAAATACCCAATTATTTGGGTAGATTAGTCTTTATTATTGAATTAATTCAATAATATTTTAAATGATTTCTGCCCTTCTAACATTTTACCTCTTGCTAAATATAGCAAAGAACCAAAAGTAAAATCCATATCACTATTAGTTTTAACTGATTTAACTAATGCACCAGTAATGTTGTAAATATTTACATCAGAACTAGATTGTACATTAGAAATATAAATTCAGTTATCCAAACTTTTAATAGTAGTAGAGACTTTAGATGTGTTATCTTTAAACTTAATGTATTAACCCCTACTGCACTTGCAGGACTTACTTCAATTTTGTAGAGATGTAAATTTCCAGAAGTATAAATATATATAGTATTTGGCCCGTCCACGTAATTAGCAGTTAAAATTTGGTTAGTTGCATCAGAAGCTTCTGTGGCGCTCCAACTAGTACCATCACTTACAAACACATCACGGCCAAGAGTACCAGCATAATACCAAACCTTAATCCTACAATTCGCAAGAGCTGAAAATTGTAAATATCTAACAGAGGGTAAATTACCTGCAGTAGCA
>Ga0105054_10004540_pt1 | contig 20630 bp, 18 predicted proteins | sample BON02_FD_78091 | JGI IMG/M metagenome (GOLD analysis project Ga0105054, IMG submission 78091) | Freshwater microbial communities from Lake Bonney liftoff mats and glacier meltwater in Antarctica - BON-02 (megahit assembly) | ecosystem: Environmental > Aquatic > Freshwater > Ice > Glacier...
AGGCCAGGGCTTTGCCCTGGACCCACCAAAGGCCGGCGGCCTTTGGAAACCTTTTTATTATCATATAGTTAAGGTCCAGGGGCTTGGCCCGTCGCGCGGAGGCGCGCTCGGGACCTGGTGGGTGCAGGGCGAAGCCCTGGCCTTGCCTAACGAAGGATCGTTCTTGACCGCGATTGGTATAAGGGTCAGGCCGACTCCCGCACAACGGCGAGCACGCCGGTGCCGTAGCGGATGAGCTTGGACGCGCCGACGCCTTTCACCTCGCCCAGCGCCGCCTCGCTGCCGGGCCGCACGGCGGCGATCTCGCGCAGTGTGGTGTCGTGGAAGATCACATAGGGCGGCACGCCCTGCGCCTTGGCCTCGGCCGCGCGCCACTGCCGCAGCGCCTCGAACAGGCCCTCGTCGGCCGGCGCGCCATGGTTGACCGCGGCACCTTGGGGCATGGCGCTATCGCGATCGGCGCGGCGACGCGGGCGGAGCGCGGGTGAAAGGATATCCTCGCGCAGCATCACCGTCTCCTGGCCCTTCAGGATCGGCCGGGCGCGGTCCTCCACCAGGCTCACGCTGGCGAACTCGCCGGTGTCCACTGTCAGCGCGCCCTTGGCGATCAACTGGCGGATCACGCCGCGCCAGAAATCGCGAGTGCGCTCGGCGCCGACGCCGAAGGTGGGCAGGCGGTCGTGGCCCCATTGCACGATGGCATCGGTGGACTTGCCCATCAGCACGGAAATCACGTGCAGCGCACCGAAGCGCTGGCCGGTACGATAGACCGCCGACAGCGCCTTCTGCGCGTCGATCGTGCCGTCGAACAGGCCGACGGGGCTGGCGCAGTTGTCGCAGTGCCCGCACTTGCCGGCGAGTTCTTCGCCGAAGCAGGCGAGCAGCGCGCGGGTGCGGCATTCCGTGGTTTCGGTGAGCGAGATCATCGCCTCCAGCCGGCCGCGCATCACCCGCTTCTGTGCCTCGGGGGCGGCGGAGGATTGCAGCCAGTAGCGGGCGCGGGCGATGTCCTCGCCGCCGTAGAGCAACAGGGTTTCGGCCGCCTCGCCGTCGCGCCCGGCGCGGCCGATCTGCTGGTAGTAGGCCTCGGGGCTGTCGGGCATGTCGAGATGGGCGACGAAGCGCACGTCCGGCCGGTCGATGCCCATGCCGAAGGCGATGGTCGCCACCACCACCACCGCCTCGCCGGAGCGGAAGCGCAGGGCGGCGGCGCGCTTGATGTCGGGGGCCAGGCCGGCGTGGAAGGCGACGGCGGCCAGGCCCTTGGCGTTCAGCGAGTCGGCGATGCGCTCGGTCTTGGCGCGGCTGCCGCAATAGACGATGCCGGCGTCGCCGCGGTGGCGCTTCAGCAGGGCGAGAAGCTGGGCGGTCTCGCCGCTCTTGGCTTCGGCTGCGACGTGCAGGTTGGGGCGGTGGAAGCTGGCGGCGAACACCGCGGCCTGCGGCATGTCCAGGGCGGCGAGGATGTCGTCGCGGGTGCGCGGGTCGGCCGTCGCGGTAAGTGCGATGCGCGGCACGCCGGGGAAAAGCTGCGCGAGGCGGGCGAGGTCGCGGTATTCCGGGCGGAACTCGTGGCCCCACTGGCTGACGCAATGCGCCTCGTCGATTGCCACCAGGGCGATTTCCTGGCGCTGCAGGCGTTCCAGCGTGCCCGGCGAGAGCAGGCGTTCGGGCGAGACGTAGAGCAGGTCGAGCATGCCGGCATCGAGGTCGCGGCCGACGCGGCGGTGCTCGTCCGGGTCAAGCTCCGAGTGCAGGGCGGCGGCGGCCACGCCGAGCTGGCGCATGGCGGCCACCTGGTCGTCCATTAGCGCGATCAGCGGCGAGATCACCACCGCCGTGCCGTGCCGGCACAGCGCCGGGATCTGGTAGCACAGCGACTTGCCGCCGCCGGTGGGCATCAGCACCAGCGCGTCGCCGCCACCCAGGACGTGGCCGATCGCCTGTTCCTGCAGGCCGCGGAAGCTGGGGAAGCCGAAGACGCGGCGCAGCACGCCGCGGGCTTCGGCGGTATCGGCGCGCGGCGGGGCGTGCAGGTCGTGCGGGGCGATATCCATGGCAGGGCTCAGGGGGCGCGAAGGACGATCTCCACCCGCCGGCTTTCCTCCTCCGAATCGACATGGTTGACCGAGCCCTCGGCGATGCGCGAAATCCGATCGGGCGCCACGCCGGCGGCGACCAGCGTGTCGCTGACCAGTTGGGCGCGCAGCAGCGAGAGGTAGAGGTTGGCCTGGCGGCTGCCGGTCGTGCTGGCGAAGCCCACCACGTCGAGGCGCATGCCCGGGCTCTGCGCGGCACGGGCCGCGGCCGCGGCCACCACGGCGCGCGCCGCGACGTCCATCTCGGCCGACCAGGGGTGGAAGAACACCAGGAACACCTCGGGCCTCGGGGCCTGGGCCCTGGCCGGTGCGGCAGGCGACGCCACGGCGAGCCCGAGGACGGCGAGGGCGAACATCAACCGGCGGTGCATAGCCAATCTCCATGGTGGATTGGCCCGTTAGGTGCGCTACCGGGCGAGTCCCCGTCAATCGTCAAGATGACCAAGAATCGATGAGCGGGGGCTGTCATCCGGCCGCTGCCACGGCGCGGCCGCCGGACAGGCGCCAGATGCGGTCCAGCCGCTCCACGCCGATCAGGCGATGGGCGATCAGCACGATCGTGCGGCCACCGACGGCATCGTTCAGGGCGGCGAAGAAGTCGCGCTCGGTGGCGGCGTCCAGCCCGGCGCAGGGTTCGTCGAGCAGCAGCACCGGCGCGTCGGACAGCAATGCCCGGGCCAGCGCCAGGCGCCGCCCCTGCCCGCCCGAGAAGTTCAGCCCGCCCTCGCCCACCCATGTGTCGAGCCCGGCCGGCAGCGCGCGCACCATCTCGGCGATGCGCGCCGCCTCCAGTGCCTCCCACAGCCGCGCATCGGTGGCCTCCTGCCCGGGCGGGATGCCGAGCAGCAGGTTGGCGCGGATGGTGTCGCTGAACAGGTGGGTCGACTGGCTGAGCCAGGCGCAGCGCGCCCGCACCATCGCGTCCGGCAGGTGGGCGATGTCCACGCCGCCCAGCAGGATGCGGCCCTGGGCGGGGTGGGCGACCTTCATCAGCAGCGCGGCCAGGGTGGACTTGCCGGCGCCGGAGGGACCGAGCAGCGCCACCCGGCTGCCTTGCGGGATGTCGAGGGTCAGGCCGTCGAACACCGCCGGGCGGTCGGGTTGCCAGGCGAAGCCCACGCCCTCGAAGCGGATCGCGCTACCCTGCGGCACGGCGGCGGGCGCTGGCGGGGCAGATGGCGCCGGCACATCGGCCACTTCCAGCACGCGCGCAGCGGCCTGGGCGGCATGGCCCGCGGCCACGCCGGCACGCGGCAGCACGGCAGCCGCCTCGAACGCGGCTACGGTCAGGAAGGCGATGCCGGCCAGGGCTATGCCGCCGCCGCCGGCAACCGCCAGCAGCACCGCGAGCAGCGCCGCCTGCCCGGCCAGGAATGCCGCCGCCCCGGCCAGGGCGGCCTTGCGCGCCACGCTGTGCTGGGCATTGAGCAGGGCGGCCTCGCGCCCCTGCACGGTTGCCAGCATCCGGCCCTCGGCCCCGAAGGCGCGCACCTCGCGCAGCCCGGTCAAGGTGTCCAGGCAGGCGATGCGCAACCCGGCCTGCGCCGCGGCAATGCGTCCGCCCGCCCCCCAGGCCGCCCGCGCGGCCCATAGCGGCACGGCGAAGGCAGCCAGCAGGAACAGCACCACCACGGCGGCGGCGAGCCATGGGTCGTGCAGCCCGATCCACCAGGCCAGCACCGGGGCCAGCACCACCGCTCCGGCCAGCGGCACCAGCACCCGGATATAGACAATGTCCAGCGCCTCCACGTCACCGACCAGCCGCGAGAGCATGTCGCCGGCCTGGCGGAAGCCCAGCCCGCCCGCGGCGCGCGCCGCCAGGCCGCGGAAGAACCACACGCGCAGGTCGGCCAGGGCGCGGAACAGCGCGTCGTGCGTCGTCAGCCGTTCGCCGTAGCGCAGCACCACGCGCAGAATACCGGCGCCGCGCAGCGCGAGCGGGGTTGCGACCGCCGCGACACCCGCCGCCGCCAGGGCCACCATCTCCCCGGCCTGCACCATCAGCACCAGCGCCGCGGCCAGGGCGGCGAGCGACACCAGCACGCCGCCGGCCAGCCACGGCACATGTGGGCGCCACAGCGCGACGATGCGCAACAGCTTCGTCATGCGGCCCCCTTCATGCCACACCAATCATGCCGCACCGCGGGCGTGCTGCACCACGCGGCCATCGCGCAGGTCCAGCCGGCGGCCGGAGAAGGCGTGCGCGGCGGCGGCGTGGCTGGCCAGGATCACGGTGCGGCCGATCGCCAGGCGCCGCAGCCCTTCCAGCACCTCCGCCTCGGTGGCCGGGTCGAGATGCGCGGTCGGTTCGTCGAGCAGCAGCAGCGGCGCGTTCTTCAGGAAGGCGCGGGCGATGGCGACGCGCTGCGCCTGGCCGCCCGAAAGTCCGAAGCCGCCCTCGCCCACCGCCGTGTCCAGCCCCTGCGGCAGGCTGGCGGCCACGCTGGACAGGCGGGCGAAGCGGGCGGCCTCGTCGACCTCGGCCTCGCTCGCCTCCGGGCGGGCAAAACGGATGTTGTCGCGGATGGTGCCGGCGAACAGCACCGGGCGTTGGCCGATCCAGCCGATCAGCCGGGACTGCGCCTGCGGCACGATGGTGGCGATGTCCACGCCGTTCAGCGTCACCCGCCCGCCATCGGGCTGCACGAAGCCGAGCAGGATCTCCAGCACGCTCGACTTGCCGGCGCCGGACGGGCCGGTCAGCACCAGCGTCTCGCCGGCCGGCACGCGGAACGACACGCCATCCAGCGCCGGGCCGCGGCTGGCATCCCAGGTCAGGCGCACATCCTCGAAGGCCACCGCCACGCCGCGGGCCGCGATGGTGCGGATCGGCTGTTCCGGGACGGCGGCGGGCAGCGGCGGCAGGGTGGCGAGGCTGTCGGCGGCGGGGCCGGCATGGCTGCGGTCCTGGTAGGCCGCGGCGAAGGCGCGCAGCGGCGCGAAGAACTCAGGCACCAGCAGCAGCACCAGCAGCGCCTCGCCGGGTCGCGCCAGGGTGCCGTCGGCCAGGGCGGCGACGTAGCGCAGGGCCAGCACCACCACGGCCAGCGCCAGCGCGGCATCCAGCGCCGCCGAGGACAGGAAGGCGACGCGCAGCACCCGCATGGTGCGCCGGCGCAATTCGTCCGCCGCCCGGCCCAGCGCCTGCGCCTCCTGCTCGGCATGCCCGGCCATAACGATGGTGGCGATGCCGCGCACGCGGTCGACGAAGCGGGTCTGCAGCCGGGCGAGTGCGGTGAACTGCCGTCGTGCCGCCGCGGCCGCCCCCAGCCCCGACAGCGCCATCGCCGCCGGCACCAGCAGCCCGGCACCGGCGAGCACGGCGGCGGCCACGGGATCGACATACAGCACGGCCAGCGCGACCAGGGCGGGGCCGAGCAGCGCCAGGGCGGCGGCGGGCACCCAGCGCGCGAACAGGCCGTCCAGCGCCTCCACCCGGTCCACCACCACGGCGGTTAGATCGGCGGAATGGCGGTGGCGCAGCAGCGCCGGGCCGGCGGCCAGGATGCGCGACAACGCGTCGCTGCGCAGCCGCCGGCGGGCCGCCGCCCCGGCATCGAAGGCGGCGCGCTCGGCCAGGATGCCCAGCCCGGCGCGCATCACCGCCAGCGCCGCGAACAGCGCCAGCGGCGTCGCCACGGCCGCGATGCCGCCGTTCGTTCCATCCCCAGGCAGTGCGGCGGCCAGGGCCAGCGCAGCGCAAACCGCTTGGCCGATGCCCGCCAGCGTGCCCAGCAGCGCGAACACCACCGACGGCAGCGCGTCGCGCCGGGCCGCGCGGACCTGCCCGCCCAGCCACGCGCCGGCCTGCGCGGAGGCGCCGTCGTCGCGGCCATCCGGGGGCCTGTGCGCGGAGTCGTCCATGGGCGTTCGGTGTAGCCGAATGGCGCGGAATTGACAGTCCTGCGCCGAGGCTTCCGTGCCGTAAGTGCCAGGCTTCCGTGCCGTCAGTGCCAGGCTTCCGTGCCGTCAGTGCATGACGTCGCCACCATTGGGCGACAGTGTCGCGCCCACGTAGTAGCCGCCATGCGGCCCGGCGAGCAGCAGGGCGGTCGCGGCGATCTCCTCGGCGGTGCCGAAGCGCCCGGCGGGCAGCCTCGCCTCGAAGGCGCGGCGCCATTCGGCACTGTTGCGGCGCACCAGGTCGGTGTCGATCGGCCCCGGGGCAATGGCGTTCACCCGCACCCCTTTCGGCGCCGCCTCCCAGGCCAAAGCGCGGGTGAAGCCGGCGATGCCGGCCTTGGCGGCACAGTACGGCGCGATCTCCGGCCCGCCTTTGATGCCGAGCTGGCTGGCGACGTTGATGATGCAACCGCGGCCGCGCGCAACCATGCCGGGATAGACGTTCTGGGCCATGAAGAACATGCCCTTCAGATGCGTATCGAGGATCATGTCGTAGTCATCTTCTGTCATTTTTTCAAATGGTTTGCGCACGTTGCTACCGGCGTTGTTGAACAGCAGGTCCACCGGCCCGAGCTGCCCGGCCACCCAGGCGGCGAAGTCGCGCCCGGCGGCGATGTCGGCGACGTCGCAGGCGCGCTGCACCACGCGGCGGCCGAGGGCTGCGATCTCGGCGGCGGTTTCTTCAGCCTTGGCGTCGTCCGCCAGGTGGCAGAAGCCGATATCCGCCCCCTCGGCGGCGAAGGCCAGGGCCGTCGCCCGCCCGATGCCGCGCGACCCACCGGTGACCAGCGCCACCTGTCCTGCCAGTTGCATGTTTGCCTCCCATCCCGTTGAAGTGGCGGCATCATGGCACGCGGGCGGCGCGCCGGGCATAGAGAGGCATTCGATGCTGGGCACGCTGGCGGTGGCAGTGGGCGGAGCGGCAGGCGCCGTGCTGCGCTACGGTGCGACAATGATGGCCGCCCGGCTGTGGGGGGCCGAGTTCCCGTGGGGCACCATTGCCATCAACGTGCTGGGCAGCTTCGTCATCGGCTGGTTCGCCACCGCGACCCTGCCCGGCACGGCCACGCCGGCCAGCCACGAGGCTCGCCTGCTGGTGATGACCGGGCTATGCGGCGGCTTCACGACCTTCTCGGCCTTCAGCCTGCAGACGCTGGACCTGCTGCGCAGCGGCGACCTGGCGTGGGCGGCCGCAAATGTGGTGCTGTCGGTTCTGCTATGCCTGACCGCCGTCGCCGCGGGGTTCTGGCTGGGCGGGCGATAGACTGGCGTTGCCTGGCTGCCGAAGATTGCCAGCGCGGCACATCCCTGTTGTGATCAGGCATCTCACGGGAGCCTTGCCATGTCCGACGCCGACCTGCTGTTCATGTCCGCTGCCCGCGCCGCAGCACAGATACGCGCCGGAAAGCTCTCGCCGGTGGACTATGTCGACGCCGTGCTGGCCGGCATCGCGCGCGCCAACCCGGCCCTGAACGCGTTCAGCCACGTGATGGCGGACGAGGCGCGCCGCGACGCCATCACCGCCGAACGGGCGGTGCGCCGGGGCGATCCGCTTGGGCCGCTGCATGGCGTGCCGGTGCACATCAAGGACCTCGTGGAGGTCGCCGGCGTGCCGTTTCGCCGCGGCACCGCCATCTTCGCCGACGCCGTGGGCGCGAAGGACGACATCACCGTCACCCGTTTGCGTGCCGCCGGCGCCATCGTCGTCGGCAAGACCGCCACGCCCGAGTTCGGCGTGAAGGCGCTTACCGACGGGCCGGGCTTCGGCATCACCCGCAATCCGTGGAACCTGGAGCGCACGCCCGGCGGTTCCTCCGGGGGCGCGGCGGCGGCGGTGGCGGCGGGGCTGGGGCCGCTTGGCCTGGGCACCGATGGCGCCGGCTCGATCCGTGGCCCGGCCGCCTGCTGCGGGTTGGTCGGGCTGAAGGCAACGCTGGGCGTGGTGCCGCTGGAGGGCGCCGCGGACGGCTTCGCCAACAACTCATATGCCGGCCCGCTCACCCGAACCGTGGCCGACGCCGCTATCATGCACGCCGTGCTGGCCGGCGATGGCAGCCCGGCGCCGCTGAGCCCCGATCCCTGGAGCATCAGCCCCGCGCCGCAGGGACGGCTGATGCCGCGCCTGGTGGGAGCGGACGCCGTGGGGCTGCGCGTCGGCTATTTCCCGCGCTGCGCCAACCCGCGCGTGGCCGCCGACGTCACCGCCAACACGAACGCCATGCTCGCCGCCCTGGCCGATCTCGGCGCCGAGGTGGAGGAGGTCACCACCCCCTTCGACTGGGCGGAGCCGCAGGGCCGGGTGCTCTACCAGGCCGGCATCGCCGTCGGCATGGCGAAGTTCCTGCCGCAATGGCAGAACCAGATGGACCCGGTGACGCTGGCCTTCGCCGAGCGCGGCGCACGCTTCTCGCTGGCCGAGTTCCGCGAGGCGCAATGGGCCCGCACCACCCTGTTCCGCGCCGTGCAGGGGCTGTTTGCGCGCTACGACGTGCTGGTGATGCCGACCATCGCGCGCACCGCCCTGCCGGTGGGCCACGACGCCGCCAACGACCAGGTGATGGTGGAGGGCGTGCCCACCGGCATCACCCGCCAGGGCTGGACCGCCTACCAATACCCCTTCAACCTCACCGGCCACCCGGCGCTGTCCATCCCCTCCGGCTTCGGTGCCGACGGGTTGCCGACGGCGTTGCAGATCGTCGGCCCGTGGGGGGCGGAGACCGATATCCTGCGCCTGGCCGGCATGCTGGAGCAGGCCCGGCCGTGGGCCGAGCACCGGCCGTCGCTGCATGGGGCGATGTAAGCTGGAACACTTCCGGAAAGGTCGGCGACTGGCGGCACTGGCGAAAACAAAAATTCCAGTGCCGCGATCGAGTGATTGACGCAGGCAGCATCGCAAGCCTAACGTTGCCTCCATAGAAACGCGCAGAGACGAACATCGTCCGCGCCGAGGGGGAACCGCCTGCGGATGGACGATTTCGTTCGCCTGCTCCAGCTCGTCATCAATGGTACAGCCGCTGGCTGCATCTATGGACTGGTCGCGCTCGGCTTTGTGCTGATCTACAAGGCTACCGAGATGGTCAATTTTGCCCAGGGCGAGTTGATGATGCTTGGCGCATTCTTCGCTTATACCTTCGTGGGTTTGTGGGGCCTGAACTACTGGCTCGGCTTCGCCATGGCCATCGTGTGCACCGGCGCGTTCGGCTACCTGCTCGACGCGGTGGTGCTGCGCCGGGTGATCGGCCAGCCGCAATTCGCCGTGGTGATGCTCACCCTGGGCCTCGCGTTCATCTTCCGGGCCGCCGCCGGCGCCATCTGGGGCTACGACGCGGTGGGCTTCACCACGCCGTTCACCAACAGGATCGCCAATCTCGGCGGCGGCGTGGTGCTGGGCCAGGACAACGTGTCGATCATCATCGGCACCGTCATCCTGTGTTCGGTGCTTTATCTGTTCTTCAGCCGCACCCGCATGGGCATCGCCATGCAGGCCTCCTCGCAGAACCAGCTGGCGGCCTACTACATGGGCATTCCGGTGCGCACCGTGTTCTCGCTCATCTGGGCGATCAGCGCCGGCGTGGCCGCGGTGGCCGCGGTGCTGTTGGCGCCAGTGCAGATGGTCGACGTGAACATGGGCCTGATCGGCATCAAGGCCTTCGCCGCCGCGGTGCTGGGGGGCTTTGGCAGCATCCCGGGTGCCCTGGTGGGCGGCGTGATCGTCGGCGTGGTCGAACAGTTGGCCGGCTACTACCTGCCGGCCGGCTCCATGGAGCTGACCTCCAACATCGTGCTGCTGTCCGTGCTGATCCTGCGACCGCAGGGGCTGTTCGGCCAGGTCATTCGCAAGCGCGTGTGAGGGGCTCCATGAGGTTTTCCGGACAATGAGCCAGTTCAAGACCAGCTACGAACAGGACCTGCGCCTCGCCACGAAGCGGTCCGATGTCTTCTGGTACGGATTGCTGCTGGCGGTGTTGCTGGCCATCCCGTTCTCGCTCAGCGAGTTCTATGTCGGCGAGATGTCGTTCGTGTTCATCTACGCCATCGCCGGGGTAGGGCTGATGCTGCTGACCGGCTATACCGGCCTGGTCAGCCTGGGCCACGCGGCCTTCCTGGGCATCGGCGCCTATGCCAACGCCATCCTGCTGTCCGAGGGCGTGCCGTTCGCGGTGTCGCTGCCCGCCGCGGGACTGATCACGGCTGCGGCCGGGGTGGCGATCGGCATTCCCACCTTGCGCATGACCGGGCTCTACCTCGCCATCGCCACCCTGGCCTTCGGCGCCATCGTGGTGCTGGTGGGCGAAAAATGGACCAGCCTGACCGGTGGCTTCGACGGCTTCCCGGTGCCCACGCCCACCGTGCTGGGCTTCGCCATCGAAGGCCCGTCCGGGGTGTATTACATGGCGCTGGGCATCCTGGTGCTGGTGGTGCTGGTGGCGATGAACGTGCTGCGCGCCCCGCTCGGCCGCGCCCTGGTGGCGATCCGCGATAGCGAGATCTCGGCCCAGTCGATGGGCATTAACCTGGCCTTCTACAAGACAGTGTCCTTCGCCCTGTCGGCCGGCATCACCGGGCTGGCGGGCGCGCTGTTCGGCCACTACGTGCGCCACCTGGCGCCGGACTCGTTCGGCATCCTGCTGTCGATCCAACTCGTCACCATCGTGTTCATCGGCGGACTCGGCTCGCTGCACGGGGCGATCTTCGGGGCGGCGTTCGTGGCGCTGCTGCCGCAGGCGATCGCCCTGGTGCGCGACGACCTGCCATTCGGCATCGGCCGGCTGCCGGGGCTGGAGCCGTCGCTGTTCGGCCTCATCCTGGTGCTGGTGATCATGTTCGAGCCGCACGGCATCAATGGGCGCTGGCAGAAGCTGAAGCGCTGGTTCCTCGCCTTCCCGCTGCACAAGCGCGCCGCGTTCCGCCGCCAGAAAACCTATGCCAAGACGGATCGCCTGAGATGAGCGGCAGCACCGGCTATTTCTCCGCCCGCGACCTGGCCATGCGCTTCGGCGGCATCCGCGCCGTGGAGGGCGTGAGCTTCGACGTGCGCCGGGGCGAGGTGTTCTCGATCATCGGGCCGAACGGCGCGGGCAAGACCACCATCTTCAACATGATCAGCCGCATCTACACGCCGAGCGGCGGTAGCCTGCATTTCGACGGGCAGGACATCACCAGCATCGCACCGCACAAGATCGCGCGCCTGGGTATCGCGCGCACTTTCCAGAACATCGAGCTGTTCACCAACGCCACCCTGCTGCAGAACCTGCTGATCGGCCGGCACTGCCATTCCACCGTGCCGATCCTGTCGCAGCTTCTGCACCTTCCCAGCGTGAGGCGTGCCGAAGTGGAGCATCGCCGGCGCGCCGAGGCGGTGATCGAGTTCCTCAACGTGCAGCGCTACCGCGACCAACTGATCGCCAACCTGCCCTATGGCGTGCGCAAGGTGGTGGAGCTGGGCCGGGCGCTATGCACCGAGCCGAAGCTGCTGCTGCTCGACGAGCCCTCCTCCGGCCTCAACGTGGAGGAGACCGAGGAGATGGCCTTCTGGATCGAGGACATCAAGAAGGACCTCGGCATCACCATTATCATGGTGGAGCACGACATGAAGCTGGTCACCGCGGTGTCGGACCGGGTGTTGGCGCTGAACCAGGGCCGTATCCTGGCACTCGGCACCTCGGCCGAGGTGCAAGGCGATCCGGAGGTGATCCGCGCCTATATCGGCGGCGAGCCGGAACCGGCGGCGGAGGTGGCGGCATGACCAACCCCCTGCTGCGCGTCCAGGGCATCGAGACCTTCTACGGCCCGATCCAGGCGATCCGCGGCGTGTCGCTGGAGGTGCCGGAGGGCCGCATCGTCACCGTGCTCGGCGCCAACGGGGCCGGCAAGACCACCATCCTGCGCACCATCTCCGGCGTGCTCGACCCCGACCGCGGCGAGGTCAGCTTCGATGGTAATGACATCGTTGGCCTCACGCCCGATCGGGTGATGCGCCGCGGCATCTGCCACTCGCCGGAGGGGCGGGAGATATTCCCGTTCCTGACCGTGGCCGAGAACCTGATGATGGGCTCCTACACCCGCCACGACCGCGACGAGGTGGCCCGCGACCTGGAGATGTGCTTCGGCTACTTCCCGCGCCTGAAGGAGCGCGCCGAACAGCGCGCGGGGCAGCTTTCCGGCGGCGAGCAGCAGATGCTGGCGATCAGCCGCGCGCTGATGGGACGGCCGAAGCTGCTGCTGCTCGACGAGCCGTCGCTGGGGCTGTCGCCGCTGCTGACCCTGCAGATCTTCGAGATCGTGAAGCGCATCAACCGCGAGCGCGGCGTGGCGATTCTGCTGGTGGAGCAGAATGCCCATATCGCGCTCAAGACCGCCGATTACGGCTATGTGCTGGAGGTGGGCCGCATCGTCATGGAAGACACCTGCCGCCACCTGATGGAGAAGGACGACATCAAGGAATTCTACCTCGGCCAGAAGGACGAGGGCGTGCGCGGCCAACGGCGCTGGAAGAAGAAGAAGCTGTGGCGATGATGGCAGCAACGCGGTATCCGCGATGACAACAACAACGCGGTATCCGCGATGACCCCCTCCGAAACCACCATTCCGGCCATGGTCTGGGCGCGCATCGCCGCCCACGGGCCGGAGACGATCCTGCGCAAGAAGGACCGCGGCATCTGGCGGCCGATCACGTGGGATGAGCTGGGCGCGCGCGCGCGCGCCATCGGCAGTGCCCTGCGGGCCGACGGGCTGCGGCCGGGCGAAGTGGCCGGCATTCTGTCCGAGGCCACGCCCGACTGGATCACCGCCGACCTTGCCATCCTCGCCGTGGGCGGCGTCAGCCTCGGCATCTACCCCACCGATGGCGGCGAGGTGGTGGCCCACGTGCTGCGCGATTCCGGCTGTGCCGTGCTCTTCGTCGAGAATGAGGAGCAGCTCGACAAGGTGCTGCACCTGCGCGACGGCTGCCCGGACCTGCGCCGCATCGTCATCCTGGACATGAAGGGGTTGCGCGACTTCGCCGACCCGATGTGCGAGGGCATCGACAGCCTGGTCGCCCGCGGCCAGGCCGCCGACCGCGCCGACCTGCCTGCCTGGCCGCGCGGCATCGCGGCGATCGGTGCGGACGACCTCGCCGTGCTGGCCTACACCTCGGGCACCACCGGCCCGGCCAAGGGGGTGATGCTCAGCCACCGCAACATCATGGCCCAGGTGGCGGGGGCGGCGCGCATGACCGGGCAGGGCGAGGCTGATGAACGGCTTGCCTTCCTGCCGATGTGCCATGTCACCGAGCGCATCCTGGGCCTGTACCTGTCGCTGCATTGCCGCACCATCAGCAACCTGGTCGAGAATGCCGAGACGGTGCCGGAGAACCTGCAGGAGGTGCGGCCCACGGTGATGATCGCCATCCCGCGGGTCTGGCAGAAATTCTACACGGGCATCGCCGTGGCCTCCGCCGGCGCCACCTGGCTGCAGAAGACGCTGTACGACTGGGCCTTCCGCCGGTCGGCCGCCACGGTTGAAGCCGCAGGCCCCGGAACGGCAGGCTCCGGCAAAGCGGGTGGCGGCGGGCTTGCGGATTGGCTGGTGCTGCGCCCGGCGCGCAAGGCGGTGGGGCTGGACCGGCTGCGCGTGGCCTGGGTGGGCGGGGCGCCGGTCTCGCCGGCCCTGCTGCGCTGGTACCGGGCCATCGGCATCGACCTGCGCGAGGTTTATGGCCTGACCGAATGCGGCGGCCTCGCCGCGGCAGCACCCGCCGGCGGCTCGCGCCAGGGCAGCGTGGGCGCCGCGGTGGCCCATGGCGAAATCGCGATCGCGCCCGATGGCGAGGTGCTGGTGCGCGGCGCGCATGTCTGCCTCGGCTATTGGCGCGACCCGCAGGGCACCGCCGGCCTGCTGCAAGATGGCTGGCTGCGTACCGGCGATCTCGGCCGGCTGGACGACGGCATACTGACGCTCACCGGCCGCACCAGCGAGGTGCTGACACTGGCGGACGGGGCACAGGTTAGCCCGGCAACGCTGGAGAACGAGCTGACCCTCAGCCCGTTCATCGCCGATGCCCTGGTGCTGCGCCAGGGCCAGGCGCTCACCGCCCTGGTGATGATCGAGTTCGAGACGCTGGAGAAGTGGGCGCAGGACAGCAACGTGGCCTTCACCGGCTTCGCCAGCCTGGTCGGCGCGCCCGAGGTGTCCGACCTGATCGGCCGTGCGGTGGCCGCGGCCAACGCCACCGCGCCGGCCGGCCAGCAGATCGCCAGCTTCCGCCTGATCGACCGCAACCTCGCCCCCGAGGACCCAGAGCTGACACCGATGATGAAGCTGCGGCGCGACGTGGTGGTGGAACGCTTCCGGGCCCTGATCGACGACATGAGCGGCCTTCCCCAGCCGGGGACATGAACCGGCCGCTTGCACCAACGACATGAACCGCGCCGCCTGATCCGCCGACAGGCGCGCGGCGGGGGCTCCGGCCCCTCAAAAATCGGCGAGACATGAGGAGGTACGAATGCGTCATTTGCTTCTGGCCGCAGCCGGCGCCCTGGCGCTGACCGTCGGCAGCCTGGCCCCTGCAGCCGCGCAGGTGCGCGGGGTGAGCGACAAGGAAATCACCATCGGCACCTACACCGACCTGTCCGGTGTCACCGTCAGCTGGGGCGTCAACAACTCCAACGCCATCCGCATGGCATTCGACGAGGTGAACGCCAGCGGCGGCATCCATGGCCGCAAGATCCGCTACATCATCGAGGACAACCAATACCAGGTGCCGCGCTCGATCCAGGCGGCCAACAAGCTGATCAACCGCGACCAAGTATTCCTGATGATCGCCAATGGCGGCACGCCGATGAACAACGCGGTGATGCCCGACCAGCTGGCCAAGAACGTGCCCAACATGTTCCCGCTTACCTCGGCGCGGTCGATGTACGAGCCGTTCCACCGGCTGAAGTTCGGCCTGGTTTCGTCGTATTACGACCAGATGCGCGCCGCGGTGAAGCTGCTGGTCGAGCAGCGCGGCAAGAAGGCGCTGTGCGCCATGTACCAGGACACCGATTTCGGCCGCGACGTGATGGACGGCGTGCGCGACCAGATGAAGGCGATGAAACTGACGCTCGCCGGCGAGACGGCGCACAAGCCGACCGATGCCGACTTCTCCGCATCCGTCGCCCGGCTGCGCGACGCCAAGTGCGACGTATTGCTGCTGGGCACCATCGTGCGCGACACCAACCAGATCGTCTCCGCGGTGCGCAAAATCGGCTGGAATGTCGACATCATGACCCAGGTTGCCGCTTACGACAGCGCGGTAGCCGAGGTGCCGGGTGGTGTCACCGAAGGGGTGGAGTGCATGACCTCGGTGGAGTTCGTCTCCAAGGACGACCCCAGGCCGGCGGTGCAGGCCTTCCTGAAGGGCTACAAGGACCGCTACGGCCGCGACCCCAACTTCGCGGCCCAGATCGGCTACACTGCGGCCCAGCTGGTGATCGAGGGGCTTAAGAATGCCGGGCGCGATCTCACGCTCGACAGTTTCATCACCGGCATGGAGAATATCAACGCCTACAAGGACATCTTCGGCTCGCCCACCATGTCCTTCGGGCCGAAGCTCCGCCAGGGTTCGAACATGAGTCTTGTGGCCGTGGTGAAGGCCGGCAAGTGGGAGTTGGTCTCGCCGGACGCTGTCGGCTACTGAGCCGCCGCGCCTCGCTGGCTGGGGCCCCGCGGAACCGCGGGGCCCCACTTCATGCCGGCATCGCGCTTGCATCTCCCCGACCCGCGATCCGATAATGCCGGCTTCCAGCCGCGAGTACCCGCCGGATGAACGTGCGCGTCCCTCCCCAAGCCCGAATTGCCATCGAGGTGGTCCATGACCTCGTCTGCCCCTGGTGCTATCTCGGCGTGCAGCGCCTGCTGCGCACGCTGCGGCGGCGGCCGGATATCGGCTATGAACTCGCCTGGCACCCCTTTCTGCTGAACCCTGACATGCCGCGCACCGGCATGTCCCGCGGCGACTACGTGGTGCGCAAGTTCGGCGGCGAGGAGCGGGCGCGCCGGCTCTACGGCTCGATCACCGAGATCGGCAAGGCCGAGGGGCTGGAGTTCCGCTTCGACCGCATTCGCCGCACGCCCTCCTCGGTCGATGCCCATCGCCTGGTGCGTTTCGCCGCGCGCGAGGGGCGGGCGGACGCGATGGTGATGGCGCTGTTCTCGGCCCATTTCACCGAGGGGATGGATATCGGCGACCCCTTCGTGCTGACCGCCCTGGCCGGTGCCAGCGGGCTGGACCCCGCCGCCGCCCGCGCCTTCCTGAACAGCGATAGCGAGTTCGACGTGGTGCACGCCGAGAATCTGCGCGCCCACCGCCTGGGCATCAACGGCGTGCCCTGCTTCGTCATCGCCGGCCGCCACGCCATTGCCGGCGCGCAGGAAAGCAAGGTGCTGGAGCGGCTGCTGGACGTGGCGCTCATTGACGGGCGCTGATCGCCGGGCGCTGATCGCCGGGCGCTGATCGACGCCGGTTGATCAGCTTCGCAGCCGTGTGACGATGAAGCAGGCCACCACGATCAGCCCCGCGCCCGCCCATACCGCCGGCGGCGGCACCTCGCCGAAGAAGGCGAAGCCGATCAGCGCGGCATAGGGCAGCGCCAAGTAGTCCACCACCGCCAGGATACCGGCCTTGGCCCGCCCGAACGCCCAGGTGAGCAGGAAATGGCCGGACACGCCGAGGGCCGCCAGCAGCACGAACACCAGCCAAACGGGGCCCGCCGGGGCCTGCCACGTCGCCACGGCGAAAGGCAAGGCGAGCAGGGCGGGGACGATATGCAGTATCAGCACGATGGAGATCGCACTGTCGCGCTGGGCCTGATGGCGCAGCAGCACGGTGTTGAGCCCATAGGTGAAGGCCGAGCCGACGGCTGCTGCAATGCCGATCACGTCGCCGCTCAGCCCATCGGCCTGGGACAGCGTGTCCCACGCGATCACCGCCACCCCGCCCAGCCCCAGCAGCACGGCGCCGACCACGCCAGGGCGCAGCCGCTCCTTCAGCAGCAGCGCGGCCAGCACGGCGATGATCAGCGGGGCGAGATAGCTGAGCGCCAGCGCCTCGGCGAAGGGCAGCCGGCGCAACCCGGTGAAGAACAGCAGCGTGGACAGCACGGTGAGGATGCCGCGCGGCGCGTTCGCCTTCCACGACGACAGGCTGGGCCACCCGGCGCGGCGCTGCCACAGCACCAGCAGCACCAGCGGCACGCCGAAGGCGAAGCGCATCGCCACCACCTGGATGGTCGGCAGGTCGGCCGGCATCGCCTTCACCACCGCATCCATGGTGGTGAACAGGACGATCGCCCCGGTCGCGGCCATGAACGGCACGGCGGGCGAGGCGTGGTCGGCCCTGGTGGGGACGATGGGCGACATCGGGGGCTTTCAGGAATGTTGGTGGGCAAGCCCCCTCCCGTGCTCCTCCCCCGGACGAGGGAGGAACAGGGACGGTCAGGCGGGGTCGGCGCCGACCTTGACGAGCATCTTGCCGAAATTGTCCCCGCGCAGCAGCCCGGCCAGGGCCTCTGGCGCGTTCTCAAGGCCCGGCAACACCGTCTCGCGGTAGTGCAGGCTGCCCTCCTTCACCCAGGGGCTGGCCAAAGCGCGCCACTCGGCGAAGCGTTCGGGCTTGTCCGAGACGATCAGCCCCTCGATGCGCACCCGCTTGCCCACTACGAAGCCCAGATTGGGGCCAGGCGGCATGTCGGTCTCATTGTACTGCGCCACCATGCCGCACATCACCACGCGGGCGAACGGGTTGAGCTGGGCGAACACGGCATGCTGCAGCGCGCCGCCGACATTCTCGAAATAGACGTCGATGCCGTTCGGGCACTCATCGCGCAGGGCGGCGTCGAGGTTGCCCACGCGGTGGTCGATGCAAGCGTCGAAGCCCAGGCTTTCCTGCACCCACAGGCACTTGTCCGGCCCGCCGGCCACGCCGACGACGCGTGCGCCGGCCCGCTTGGCGATCTGCCCGGCCACCGAGCCGACCGCGCCCGATGCCGCCGAGATCACCACCGTTTCGCCGGCCTTGGGCTGGCCGATATCCTTCATGCCGGAATAGGCGGTGGTGCCGGGCATGCCGAGCACGCCGAGATGGGCCGAGAGCGGGGCGGCGTGGCTGTCCAGCTTCATGAGGTTGGCGGCCGGCGAGATGCTGTGGCTCTGCCAGCCGCGGCTGCCGCGCACGATATCGCCCGCGACGAAGCCGGGATCGGCGGAGGCGATGACCTCGCCGATGGTCTCGCCGGTCATCACCTCGCCGATCTGCACCGGCGGCGAGTAGGACTGCACGTCCTTCAGCCGCCCACGCATATACGGGTCGATCGACAGCCAGATGGTGCGGGTGAGCACCTGGCCGGCGCCGGGCTTCGGCACCGCGTTCTCGATAATCTCGAAATGCTCGGGCGCCGGCTCGCCGGTGGGGCGGCGCTTCAGGACAACGGAGCGCTGGGTATCGGTCATCATGCCACCTCTGATTTCAGGACAAGCCGGCCGATCACGCGGCCGTCGCGCAGCCGCATCAGCGCGTCGTTGGCCTCGTGCTGCGGCACGGTGGCCACCGGCAACGCCGGAACGCTGCCTTCATTGGCGAGCTGAACCAGCTCGCGCAACTCCTTGGGATTGCCGACATAGCTGCCCTGGATGGTCAGCGCGCGGATCGGCATCAGCGGCAACGGAATGGAAAGCTCGCCGCCGAACAGCCCCACCTGCACCAGCTTGCCGCCCTTGCGCAGCGAATCGAAGGCGAAGCGGGCGGTGGCGGTGCCGTTCACCAGGTCGATCACCGCCAGCGGCTGCTTGCCGCAGGCCTCGACGATGCGCTGGGTCACCCCCTCGCCGCTGCCGTCCACCGTCTTGGTGGCGCCGGCCTGGGCGGCGACCGAGCGCTTGGTGGCGTCGATGTCCACCACCACGATGTTCTCGTGCTTCAGTGCCTTCAGCACCGCGATGGCGTTCAGCCCGAGGCCACCGGCGCCGACCAGCACGATCGGCTCGCTGGGTGCGATCGGCATCACCTTCTTGATGGCCGAGAACACGGTGATGCCGGAGCAGGCATAGGTGGCGGCGATGGCGTGGGGGATATTGCCGGGATCGACGAGGTGGCGCGGGTGCGGCGCCACCACGTGGGTGGCGTAGCCGCCGTGCTGGTAGACGCCGAGCGACTTGCCCTGGAGGCACATGTTGTCCTCCTCGGCCAGGCACGCCTCGCAATGGCCGCAGCCGACCCAGGGGAAGACGATGCGGATGTCGCCGACCTTCACGCCGGTGGCGTCCGGCCCGAGCTTGACCACGCGGCCGACGATCTCGTGGCCCATGGCGATGGGCAGGGTCAGGCCGCGATCCTGCAGGTTCATCACCTTGCCGCCGCCGAGGTCGTAGCGGCCTTCCCATATATGGATGTCGGAGTGGCAGACGCCGCAATACGTCGTCTCCAGCAGCACCTGGGTGCCCGTGGGCTCCGGCGTCGGCAGTTCGATCTCCTGCAGCGGTTTCTCGTTCTCGACGACGGCCCAGGCGCGCATGGCGGTTTCCTCGGGTGGTGGTTGCTGAGTCGGCGCAGTGAAGGCAGCGCGAGGCGTCGGGGTCAAGCGGAGGCCGTCGCTACCCAGGCCTCGTCTCGGGGTTGACCACACGCACCGGCGTGCCGTCGAGCCAGGCGGCGAGGTTTTCGGCAGTACTGCGGAACAGTTCGGGCATGTTCTCGGCGGTCACATAGCCGAGATGCGGGGTCAGCAGCGTGTTCGGCGCGCGGCGCAGAGGGTGGTCGGCGGGCAACGGTTCCTCGTCGTACACGTCGATCGCGGCGCGGATGCGCCCGGCCTCCAGCGCCGCCAACAGCGCCGCGGTGTCGACATGCGGGCCGCGCGAGGTGTTGATCAGCAGGGCGCCGGGCTTCATCGCCGCAAGCTCCGGGGCAGCGACGATGTGGCGGGTGCGCTCGGACAGCACCAGGTGGATGCTGACGAAGTCCGCACCGGCGAACAGCTCGGCCTTTTCCACCCGCGTGGCGCCTGCGGCGGCGGCGCGCTCGGCGGTGAGGTTCTGGCTCCAGGCGATGACGTTCATCTCCATCGCCCGGGCGTAGCGCGCCACGCGGGCGCCGATATTGCCCAGGCCGAGCAGCCCCAGCGTCTTGCCGGCAACCTCCTCGCCGGGCGGCACGTGGGCCTGGAAGCGGCCGGCGCGCATCTCGGCGTCGCCGGCGGCGATGCGGCGGGCAGCGGCGAGCAGCAGGCCGAGGGTGAGTTCGGCGGTGCCGTGCGAGCTGCGCGTGGTGGTTGTGTTGCACACCACGATGCCCTGGGCGGTGCAGGCCGGAATGTCCACCGCGGCGTTGCGCGCGCCGGTGAAGGCGAGCAGGCGCAGCTTCGGCAGGCGGGAGATGACATCGGCATGCAGGCGGGTGCGCTCGCGCATGGCGACGATGGCATCGTAGTCCTGCAGGGCGGCGACCACCGCATCGGGGCCGCCGAGGTGGTCGCGGAAGAAGGTGATCTCGGCGCGGCTCCGCACGGCGGACCAGTCGGTGGCGATCTCGGCGATGCCCTGCCAGTCGTCCAGCACTGCGATGCGTGTCATGCGCCTCTCTCCCCGTTCGCGGCGAAGGTGACGGAGGGG
>Ga0105054_10004542_pt1 | contig 20626 bp, 28 predicted proteins | sample BON02_FD_78091 | JGI IMG/M metagenome (GOLD analysis project Ga0105054, IMG submission 78091) | Freshwater microbial communities from Lake Bonney liftoff mats and glacier meltwater in Antarctica - BON-02 (megahit assembly) | ecosystem: Environmental > Aquatic > Freshwater > Ice > Glacier...
CACCAAACTGATGGCGTCTAGTTTAAATTCTTTCGGGTACTTTTTTCTTGTGGTCATTTCAATTGCTCCAGTTTTGAGTATTATCTCTTAACTAGGCTGTTCTAATCCATTAGACCACGTCACGTCTTATCGAAGTTGAAAAGGAGCATCTTAATGATCTTCCCGATATCCTTAACTTAATTAGAGATAACAAACAGAAATATTTGATATTTTGTGATGATCTTTCATTCGAAGAAGGCGAGAACAGTTATAAAGGTTTAAAGACGGTTCTTGATGGTTCAATTGTAGGATCGCTACCAAATGTACTGATTTATGCCACATCAAATAGAAAACATATGATCACTGAACGCATGAGTGATAACTTTGAGCACAGAAAAGACGAGCGAGATGAAATACATCCAGGTGACGCCGTTGAGGAAAAAATATCTCTGTCAGATCGTTTTGGCCTACACCTCAGTTTTTATAGCTTTAATCAAAATCAATATCTGGATGCGGTGAATCATTGGTTAACTAGTTTTGGCGTTAATTTTTATGATGATGAGAGCATACGTACTGAAGCAATTCAATGGGCGACAGGACGTGGAACGCGTTCTGGCCGTACGGCTTGGCAGTTTTCACGAGATTATGCTGGAAGAAAAATGATGAATGAAACCGAAATACTGAGTCCAGACTCGAAGTAATACAGGCATCACACAAAGCGGCTTTTAATTCTAAAATATATCACTGTGTTATGCGCTATTGAGTGATATTCAGAATTTATTTAAACCATAATTATGTGACAATTCAAAGCCTGATCACAACACTCTTAGGTATCAACATATTATATCGAAGCCTCAGTGGTTTATCCTGCCGAGGCTTTTTTAATGATTCATTATTCAAATTTTTATTTTTGAGGGCAATGTTACTATGTAGTAACTTACTCCTTGAGTTCTCTTTTCAGTGATGCGTATATGAAAGCTAAAATTACAGTCTTCTTCCTTGCTATTGTTATCAGTGGTTGTGCTACTGAGCCAACATCAATTACAAGGACTGATGGTAAACAAGGCTACACCTTGAATTGCAATTCAGGTACAGAGAAGTGCCATCAGAAATCTGCTGAATTGTGTTCTGGAGGATACGATATTATTGATGATTCTAAAAAGACGTCAACCTTCGTACCACATTATGGTGAATACCCTATGACCATAGACATAGAGAGCCTTACTATTACATGTAGATAGCGAGAGAAGCGTTGTATCCTAGGTTTTGCGACTACGACGCTAGGTATATCGGGGCCTCAATAGCCTATCCTACGGAGGATTTTTTTATTGAGTCTTGGCCTGGGGGCGCAGTTCAAGTTTGATTTTCTCAATGGATTTATTCCATTGCCTTCATGATAGTATGGGGCGTTATTGAGTAAATTTAACCAATCAACACTAAAAAGGATGGCGTAATGTCTAAAACAGCATTAATTATTGTCGATTTACAAAACGATTATTTCAAAGGTGGTAAGTGCGAGTTAGAGGATACTGAAGCTGTAACGATAAAAGCAGCCGCATTACTCAAACGATTTAGAGAAAAGGGATTGCCTGTCGTGCATGTACGTCATGAATTTCCAACAGTTGATGCACCCTTTTTTGTTCCTAATTCAGAAGGTGTAAAAGTACATTCATCAGTACAAGAAGTAGAGGGCGAACCCGTTGTAGTCAAACATCAAATTAATAGCTTTAGGGATACAGGCCTAAAAGATATTTTAGATGAGTTACAGGTTGATAGTGTGGTGATTTGTGGCGCCATGAGTCACATGTGCATTGATGCCGTTACTCGCGCTGCCAACGACTTTGGTTATACTTGTTCCGTGGCGCATGATGCCTGCGCTACGTTAGCCTTAGAGTTCGATGGTATTCATGTTTCTGCAAAACAGGTTCACGCCGCTTTTATGGCTGCTCTTGGTTTTGCTTATGCAAATGTGACTACGACCGATAAACTGTTGGCTGAAATCTAGCTTGTCGTTATAACTACATCTCACAGGTAGAGCGCTAGCCACGGGTTTAAAATTTCTCATATTTTTAGCCGTACTAGTTCGGTTTCAGCCCTAACTATTATCATATCGAAGCCTCAGTAGTTAATTTTTCTGGGGCTTTTTTGTTGGATGCTGTAATGTGAAGTGGTTCAAGAAGTAGAATAAAATTTCTTTCGTCATGCAGGTGCTGCCTCGCCTCGATACTATTGCACTCGAAATGCAATAGCAATTTCACTACTCAAACAAGGTGCGATCAGATTAAAAGCAATTAAAACTTGTTCACTTTTTTCATAAAGTAACCTTATTCTTTGGATAGAGATTTTTCTTTTTCTATTGCACATTTCGCAGAGTTAAGAAATCAGACTGTTCGACGCCGTGTTCCCATTAATCTACATTCTCATCGAATAAAGGCTGTAGATAGGGCAAGATATTTTGCAGTACCAGTGGTTGACCATCTTTATTTGGGTGCAACCCATCATCTTGCATTAAGCTTTTATTGAGTGCTACGCCTTCCAGCATAAAAGGCAAGTAAGCTAGCTTGTACTCATTTGCGATGTTCTCGTATAGCTTAAAAAACATTTCCGTAAAACGCTTGCCGTAATTTTGTGGGATTTTATTTCCGATCAAAAGCACTTTTGCATTAGATTGATGAGCTTGTTCAATCATTTTTTCAAGGTTTTTAGTAGTTTGCTCTAAAGGATAACCTCGTAAAGCATCATTAGCACCCAACTCTAAAATAATCCAACGTGGTTTATATTCTGAGAGCAGAGAAGCAAAACGGGACAGGCCACCTTGAGAAGTTTCACCACTGACACTGGCATTCACTATTTTAATTTCAGGATTAGATTTAGAAAGTTGATTTTCGAGTAAACTAACCCAACCTGCTTCTTTTCGTAAGTTATAGGCGGCGCTTAGGCTATCCCCCATAACGAGTAATGTTGAAGTTGAAGCTGAAGTTGAAGTAAAACCAGTTAAGAACAAACTAACGGTCAAAAAAAGCAACAATTGCCTTTTAAAATACATAAAAACCCTATTTAGAGTGAAACGCCATGGCTGTAAAGACTGCGATTAAAGTAACTAACTTAACTCATACCGTTACTGCACGCACAGGAGATTTGACTATTTTGAAAGGAATCAATATAGACATCAAGGAAGGCGAGTCAGTTGCAATCGTTGGTGCTTCAGGGTCAGGCAAGTCTACTTTACTAGGTTTATTAGCCGGGTTAGATGTCAGTACTTCAGGTGAAATAGTCCTTTATGATCACGCTTTTTCTAGTATGGATGAAGAGCAGCGCGCCTTAATGCGCGGGCAATACGTTGGTTTTATTTTTCAATCTTTTCACCTTCTACCTAGCCTTCAAGCAGTTGAAAATGTCATGTTGCCGGCGGAGCTCAAGGGCGATAAGAATGCGCGTAAAAAGGCAACAGAATTATTAGATAAAGTTGGATTATCTCATCGCTTAACGCACTATCCTAATCAACTTTCTGGCGGTGAACAACAACGCGTGGCCATCGCACGGGCCTTTGCTTCTAGCCCTAAAATTTTGTTTGCTGATGAGCCCACAGGGAATCTCGATGAGGGAAATGGCAAAATAATTATTGAGCAGCTGTTTGAGCTTAATCAGTCTCAAGGCACAACACTGGTAATGGTCACGCATGATAATCAACTGGCTCAGAAATGTGACCGTCAGCTGGTGATGTCAGCAGGCCAAATAGTCGAAAAACAGTGATGAATTTTGCATTTCGATTATTGTTAAGAGACATTCGTAGCGGCGATATTCTTACTCTTATCATCGCTCTGATTATTTCAGTTGGCACCGTCACCTCAATCGGTTTATTTATTGATAGGCTACAACTTTCCTTCGAGCAGCAGTCTGCCAACCTACTGGCTGCTGATCGCCTAATACGTTCCGATGATGAGATTCCACAAAAGTGGCAAGCCAAAGCCAGTGAACTGTCTCTTGTGATGGCTGAAAACACGTCATTTAGCACGATGATGTTTGCGGGTGATGCCTTGCAATTAAGTCAGCTGAGTGCAGTAACGGACAATTATCCTTTAAGAGGCACCTATTTAGTAGACGATACCTTATTTGGCATAGGAAAATCGTTCAACAATCCACCACAAAAAGGGCAAGTTTGGGTGTCATCTAGGTTAGCGAGTCTATTGAATGTAGGCATTGGTGATCAGGTGGAAGTGGGTGAAGCTAAATTAACAGTTGCCAAGTATTTGGTCAGAGACCCCGGCTCTAACAGTTCAGCATTTGCCCTAGCACCTCGTGCTGTGATGAATATGGCTGATTTAGCATCGACTCAAGTTATTATTCCTGGTAGCCGAGTCCGTTATTCTCTTTTACTAGCGGGAAATCGCGCCGCTCTCGATGAATATGAAACGTGGGTAACACCTCAACTGAATGAGGGACAACGCTGGCGAACGCCGACACAAAAAGGGGAACGTATTGGTGACACAATAGGAAAAGCAGAATCCTTTTTATTATTGGCAGGCACCTTGGCCGTTATCCTATCTGGAATAGCGATGGCGCTGGCCTCGGCACGATTTGTAAAACGCCATTTAATGCAAGTCGCGGTATTAAAAACCTTAGGAGCAACACCTAAATTGTTGATCAAGGTGTTCTTCATCCAATTCACAATACTTTTTGTCATTGGTGTTGTAATAGGATTGGCTGCTGGCTGGGGAATTCAAAGTATTATTTCATCACTCTTATCTGGATTAATGTCCACTTCGTTACCCGATCCCTCTATCAGTCGCTTATGGCTCGGCGTCGCAACAGGCTTCATTTCTATGGTGGCGTTTTGCTTGCCACTGATGCAGCGTCTTATTAAAATCTCACCGATGTCGGTATTACAACCTAGTTTAAAGATAGAACAAAATACCTTACTCATTTATAGCATCGGCTTTATCGGTATGTATGGACTTATGTGCCTTTATACAAAAGGATTTTTATTACCAAGCATTATGACGCTAGCTATATTAGGTATTGGGCTTTTAGTCACTTTATTAGGCTTTATAGTCTTTCGGTTAGGGCGTTCTTTAACTTCAGGCGCTACCAGTGGCTGGCAGATCGGTTTTGCCTCACTTTATCGAAGACTGATACCCAACCTGTTTCAATTACTGGTATTTACACTCATCATCATGCTGGGCCTGATCTTAATCGGCGTGAAAACCAGCTTACTGGCAGATTGGCAACAACAATTGCCAGCCGATGCGCCTAATCATTACTTGTTTAACGTTCAAGCCAACCAGATTGATCAAATCAACACGGCAACCGATCAACAAGGCGTAGTAAGATCAGAGTGGTATCCCATGGTTCGAGGTCGTGTAATATCGGCAAATGGAAAAAGTATCCCGACGCTTTATCCTGAGGATAAAGGCGAGCCAGAAATATATGAGCGAGAGCTAAACCTCACTTGGTCAGATACCTTAGGTAAAGGCAATGAGATAGTGTCTGGTGACATTGCTGCGGGTGGACTATCTATCGAGCAAAGAGTAGCGCAAGAGGCCAATCTCAGTATGGGTGATACATTAACCCTAAACATTGGCGGTAATATCATCGCATTAGCCATCACTTCTATTCGCACGGTTGAGTGGGGGTCAATGCAGCCTAATTTTTATCTCATTTTGCCGAAAGAAGTGCTGCAGGACTACCCAGCCAACTTTGTGAGTAGCTTGTTCATTAGCGATGTGAACGCTCAGCCATTTTATAAAGCGATGTCTCAGTTTCCAACTGTTTCCATTCTCAATGTTGGCGATCTATTAAAACAAATACAAACCATCATAGGACAGTTATCTCAGGCAATTCAGCTGGTACTATTTTGCATCTTGAGTGCCGGTGGTTTGGTATTGTTAGCGAGTGTAAGGTCAACATTAGAAGAGCGATTAGAAGAAGGCGCGCTGTTACGCGTTTTAGGGGCAAGAAAAGCCTTAGTGCAACAGGCTCTTTTGGTAGAATTTGGCGCGCTTGGACTGTTTTCAGGACTTATTGCGGCGACGGGAGCTGAAGCTTGTCTATATGGTTTGCAAGTTTTTGTATTTAAATCTCAAGCGGTGTGGCATCCATTATTATGGGGCATCGGTCCCTTGATTGGCGTTTGTATTATTTCCGCCATTGGTCTATTTGCCAGTAGAACGGTATTAAGAGTGCCACCTATGCATTTGTTGCGTGATTTTTAATTTAATAGGCACTCGGTTTTTTGCACTATTAAAGTTCCTCTCCTTTGCAAGCATACCTGTTCATCAGAGTTGTTTTTAGAATATTGTTCATAAAGAATATCTATCTCAAATTTTAAAGTACCACTAGTACTCTCCGTAAAATGAACCAAATACACTCTGAGTCATAAAAAGCCCTCCCATGTTCTTTTGTTCCGGTAAACTCTTAGGCTTTTAGTCCGGTTAAGTTTTCACACATTTTGTTGCAGATAATTACAAAGTCAGCTGTATTCACCACAAAAGTCAGTGTAACAAGATTATCCATGAGGCTGACAGTAGAGCTAATCTCGACTTTTGGTTGGCTATTTCTCATAGTCCCTTCACTAATTTATATTTTGGATTTATAGTTTGTTATTTAATTTTTTGCCGGTCAACACAAGGCGATAGCGAGCAAAAATACTGTAGAAGAAACTTAAAATAGGTAGCGCTAAAGGGACACGTTCAACAATTGGAGCAAGCCGACGGTAATAGGGTAATTGTTTCCATACCTCTAAAAAGCCCTTCACGCCCGAGTACATTATATTGTTGTGCTCATCAAGCACATACAGTTTAGCCATTGCCTGCGAATAGCTTAGCCCAGCATCATTGAGTGCCACCTTGTCTTTAGAGATATCAATCCAATTAATATTACGTTGGCGATCTAACTTTTTCATAAGATCAATTTCGCTATTACATATCGGACATTCTCCATCATGAAAACAGGTTAGTTTGCCTTTAATGACTTGCTTACAATCCGTCATAGTCAAATTAACCTACTATCAAAATAGATAACACAGACAAAGCTAATAATGCACTTATTGTATAACTCAATTGCATACGCATTTTTCGATACCAAGCCGATGTATATGTTTTCAAGCTACCCTCGAAAGCACACATTGCCATAAAGCCTGATATCAGAATACAAAGTGATGAAGCAGGATTGAAAAAATCAATTAAAATGGCCCAAGCAAGCAATGAAGGTAGAACGCTGATGACCAAAATAATTTTATCTTTTCGGGTTAAATCAGAAGAAAAAAACGGCAATAACCTTCCCCAATGTATAGCACCAATGAACGTAAAAATGACAGCACCATATGCCAGATTTGCTTTAATCGCCCAACTATGAAAATCGGAGAAAAATGCCAGTAAGCTGAAAAAAATAAAGGGAATAATACCGGCATAACCCAATGCTAAAACCAGATTTTTGGTGTTTGATATTAAACTAGTAGTTATCGATAACGCTTCAAAATCAGCACTGTGGAGTGATTTGTCACTGCCACCAATAAACCTTGAGTCAATAAATACTTGTGGTAATAATTTATAATCCGTCAGTTTTTTAAGTTGATGAAACTGTTCTCGTGCTTGATGGTCAGCCATACTCAGCTCTATTTCACGAAAATCTATATTTTGATTTTTAAACGCTCGCCTTAAAGCGTCCATTTCAGTGACAGGGCTTCTAAACACCACAACAGGTGCCGAATTGATCCAGTTTATTAATTGCTTGTTATCGGTCATCTCATCAGCATATTTGTATAGCAATTAATCAAGACATCGTTATTATTCAGTTAGTTGCAACAAATAAGAATAATAGTGTTCTGACTTTAGTTAAAAGGCAAGTCTACAGCATCACTTTGAATAAGTAATTTCCTTAGTGAAATTAAGAATAATCCCTTATTGCTTGACAAGGCACCTGCGTATAATTTTGGTTATATTAAACAGACAAGGTGATAACTATGTGGACTAAACCAGAATATTCAGATATGCGTTTCGGCTTTGAAGTAACAATGTACATCTGTAATCGTTAAGATTTTAAGATTATAGAAAAGTCCGTAAAGAGCCTCAGTAGTTTATTTTACTGGGGTTTTTTATTGCGTTAATTTTGGTCTAATATTATTTTGGATAATGGCTGTTTTTGCTAACTCCTTTCTTAATATTATCCCCCTATTACTTTATTGACTGTAGTTATATTTGCAACTTATTGTCATGGCCATAGGTCATAACGTGCAATGAGTTTAATAGCTATTTTTCGGAATAATATTTCTTTTGTGGGTATGTCTTTTGAATAGAAAAATTGCTGTGATTGGCTCGGGTATAGCAGGAATGGCTAGTGCTTGGCTGCTAGGAAAGCGTTATCAAGTCACTCTAATCGATAAAAACAGTTATATTGGTGGACATACTAATACGGTGTCTGTTGCTGAGCCTGATACAGATAAGTCGTTACCCGTTGATACAGGTTTTATCGTTTATAACGAGCCCAATTATCCTAATTTAGTTGGATTATTTAATTCCCTTGGCGTGCAATCACGCCCCACTAACATGACTTTTGCCGCATCTATCACCGATTCGGGTTTGGAATATGCCGGGAATAATCTTAATACTCTATTTGCTCAGCGAAAAAATATCATGTCGCCTCGCTTTTTAAAATTAGTCTACGACATTCTAAAGTTTAATCGACAAGCAAAAGTACTCATTAATGATACTAAACTTAGCCAAGAATTAACTCTGGGTGAGTTTTTACAATTGCATAAAATTGGCAACGCGATGCAGAACGATTATCTACTGCCAATGGCCGCCGCTATTTGGTCATGTCCGCCGAATCAAATGACTTCATTTCCTGCCAAGAGTTTTGCCCAATTTTTTGATAATCACGGCTTACTTAATGTTAAAGATCGACCTCAATGGCGAACAGTGATGGGTGGCAGTCAGGCTTATGTTGCTAAACTACTTAAAGATTATTCAGGTGACATTATCACTAATAACGGAGTGAATAAGGTTGTTAGAGCAGCAGACTTGGTAACACTCACCCTTGACGATGGCCAACAACTAACATTTGATGACGTCGTTATTGCTACGCATGCTGATGAAGCCTTAGCTATGTTAGATGAGGCTACTAATGACGAACAGCGTTATTTATCTGCCTTTCGTTATCAAGAAAATGATACGTATCTTCACACCGATGAACGACTGATGCCAAAGCTTAAAAGTGTATGGTCTTGTTGGAATTATCTCGCTAACAAGAGTGATGATGTCAACCGAGCCGTGTCAGTTAGTTATTGGATGAATGCATTACAAGGTCTTGAAACAAAATCAGATTTTTTTGTCAGTTTAAATCCTATAATGGCAGTCGATCCAGCTAAAGTGATTAAACAGATTCACTATATGCACCCTGTTTTTGATAATGAGGCGATGTCAGCTCAAAAGCAGCTACAATGTCTTCAAGGTAAACAACATACTTGGTTTGCCGGTAGTTATTTTGGCTATGGCTTTCATGAAGATGCACTAAGCTCTGCTGTATCGATTGCCAAATCCTTTGGCATTGAGATTCCGTGGGAAAACACTAAAGGTGAGGTCCTATGAGTAGTCAATTATATTTCGGCAATGTGATGCACCAACGCATGTTGCCAATGCAGTATCGTTTTAATTATAAGGTGTTTGGCCTATTGCTCGATATTGATACTATTGAGCAAGATGCTAAGTCAATGACATGGTTCAGTTATAACCATTTTAGCTTGTTGAGTGTGAAAACCAAAGATCATGGTGCCTGCGATGCATCTTCATGGCGTTCATGGCTTTTAAATGTATTAGCGGATAGTGGTCTAAACGATATTGGTAGGGTTCAACTTTTATGCTTTCCAAGAGTACTGGGATACAGCTTCAACCCTATGTCTGTTTGGTATTGTGAAAATGTAGCAGGCGATACTGTAGCTATTATCAGTGAGGTTCGAAACACCTTCGGTGGCCTCTATCATTACGTTCACCATAATAATGGTCTAACATTGAGTTGGCCTGTTGAGTGTATCTCTGATAAGCGCTTTCATGTCTCGCCTTTTATCGATATGAATCAGCAATATCATTTTAAATTCACCAAATCAACGTCAGCGCTCACTATCTTAATTAATGAGTATCAAGATAACATCCTTCACTTAGTTGCATCGCAAACTGCTGTGACTGAAGCGATGACTAACACTAAGCTATTACATGCGTTTTTTATGATGCCGATGATGTCATTTAAAATCATGCTGATGATTCATTGGCATGCATTAAAAATTTGGCTTGGTGGCGGTAAATTTCAATCCTATAACAAAAAAAACCAACTAGAGGTCAAAAGCGAATGGTTAGTCAAAACGCCCAAGTAACTTTGTTACCTAACTCAAATGCGCCTATCGCAGTTAGATTGTTATACAAACTGCTGTCCAATTGTAAAGTGGGTACACTTCATATCAAATTGGGTGAAGAAGTGTATGTTTTACAGGCAAAGGAATCAGGGCCTGATGCCCATATTGAGGTGCATAATCCATTTAAAATGATCAAGCGTTTCAGCCGACATGGCGAAGTCGGGTTTGCTGAATCATATATGAGTGGTGATTGGGAAACAGATGATTTATCAGCCTTACTCTATTGGGGGGCGCTTAACTTAGAAAGTTTGTTTCATGCATTGCAGGCAAATTTTTTTGTTAAATCGTTTAATCGGTTCCGTCATCTGATTCGTCACAATAGTGAAAAAGGCAGTAAGCGTAATATTGCTGCACATTATGATCTCGGTAATGATTTTTACAGGTTGTGGTTAGACTCAACAATGACCTATTCGAGTGCGATATTTTCATCAGAAAAGGAATCACTTGAACAGGCACAAATACGCAAATACCAACAACTGCTCGATTCGTTGAATGCAAAACCCGGCCAGCATATTCTCGAAGTAGGTTGTGGTTGGGGTGGTTTTGCCGAATATGCCGCCCAGCAAGGCTTTCGTGTGACAGGCATTACCTTATCGACCGAACAGTTGGAATGGGCTCAAAAGCGGATTTCGGATGCTGGTTTAAGCCATCTGGTTGAGCTAAAACTGCAAGATTATCGTCACCTTACTAATCAGTTTGATCATATTGTCAGTATTGAGATGTTCGAAGCTGTTGGCGAACGCTATTGGCATGGCTATTTCAATATGTTGCACGCAAGGCTCAAACCCGGTGGAAAAGTAGCATTACAGGTGATTACTATCGATCATCAGAATTTTGATTATTACAAGCAAAATGTTGATTTTATTCAACTTTACATATTTCCGGGCGGCATGTTGCCATCACCCGAAGTTTTTGCTGAACATGCCGATAAGGCAGGCTTAATCATTGAGGAAGCAACAGATTATGGTCATGACTATCAACGAACGTTAAAGATCTGGCATCAACGTTTTAATGATGCCGTTCATTACGTGGAGGCACTTGGTTATGATCAACGCTTTATCAATATGTGGCGCTATTATTTGTCTTATTGTGAAGCGGGTTTCCGTGTAAAACACACGGGTGTTTATCAGTATCTAATGTCAAAACCGCTCTAAATGCTAACTAAGAAGCTGTATTATTGGTTTTATGGCTTGCCTGCATTGCCTTTGGCAGCATTAGGCTTACCACTTTATATCTATCTACCCACGTTTTATGCTGATCAACTTGGCTTGGGCCTTACCCTTGTTGGCAGTATCCTATTGATTTCTCGGATTACTGATGTCATTTCAGATCCTTTGATTGGTTTATTATCGGATTGGTTGCCCATTAAATCACCACGAAAATGGTTAGTCGCTATAGCCTCGCCTTTATTGTTAGTGGCTATTTGGGCGTTATTTATACCGCCCGTGGATGCCGGCATGTGGTGGTTATTGTTGTGGAGTCTTCTGGTCTATTTAGCATGGAGTTTATTAACCTTGCCCTACACCGCTTGGGGGGCTGAATTATCGACAGATTATGATCAACGTAGTGTTATTACTGCAAGTAGAGAAACATGCGTTCTGATTGGTACATTGTTCGCTGCCGGGCTGCCACTCGCTATGGGTTTAACCAGTGACCAACCCGGTGAAGCATTGAAATTACTCGCACAATTTTTAGTGGTGATACTACCGGTCACTATTATGCTCTGTTTGTTCAATGTTAAAGAAGAACATTCACCTTCTCGCCCCATTAGCTTTCTCGCAGGTTTATCGCTATTGAATGAAAACCACTTATTTAAGCGATTATTGTTTGCCTACTTAATGAACGGAATAGCGAATGGATTGCCAGCGACCTTATTTTTACTATTTGTCAGTTATGTCTTAGTGGCACCCGATCAATTTGGTATGTTGCTATCTGCTTATTTCTTGAGTGGACTCATTGGTTTACCCATAGGCATTACATTATCTAAACGTTTCAGTAAGCACCGAATCTGGAGTATATCGATGCTGTGGGCGGTCGGTATTTTTATGTGGGTGCCCTTCCTAGGTGAAGGCGACGTTACCGCCTTTTTAGTGATCTGTATTTTATCAGGTCTTAGTTTAGGAATAGATATGGCCTTGCCAGCATCAATTCAAGCTGATGTCATTGATATTGATAAGGCTAAAGGTGGCGGTCAACGCAGTGGACTGTTCTTTGGCATTTGGGGCATGATAACTAAATTATCGCTGGCATTAGCCGTTGGCATTGCCTTTCCCCTGTTGGCCTTTTTGGGATTTGATACCACGCATGCAGCTACAGGTAATAATACACTGGCCCTTTCATTACTATATGGCTTCATGCCTATTCCGTTTAAACTAATGGCAGCATGGTCGATGTGGGGATTTCCTCTAGATCGAAAACAACATCAAGTGCTCCGTCAACAACTTGATTAAGGAACTTCTAATGAAAAAATACTTCCTACTATTACTTATTTTCTTATCTGGGTGCAGCAGTATGTCAGTCGAGAGCTACCGTGATACCACACCTCGCTTTGTTATAGAGGATTATTTTGTTGGCCAAACGCGAGCTTGGGGTATCTTTCAGGGTCGTAATGGTCAAGTTGAAAAACAGTTCACTGTTAATATTACAGGCACAATGGATGGTGACAAATTAATCTTAGAAGAAAATTTTCTATATGCTGATGGGAAACGAGATCGTCGTGTGTGGACGATTACGAAAATCGATGAGCATACTTATGAAGGTCGTGCTGCAGATGTTGTGGGTGTGGCGACGGGCAAGACTTTTGGCAATGCCCTGAATTGGTCTTACACCATGGATCTGCCTTACAAAGATGGCACCGTCAAAGTACAGTTCGATGATTGGATGTTTTTGCAACCAGACGGCGTGATGATTAACAAAGCAAAAATGACCAAGTTTGGTATTTACCTCGGTGAGGTCACCTTGGTGTTTCAAAAATAGGATAAATAAACATGCGTTTAGTACTCTTTTTTATATCTGTTTTATTGATGTCGTTGGCACATGCGACCCCCTTCTCTCATCCTGACTTCCAACCTACGAGAGATGGTATTGAGCTAAAAGCCACCGCGACGGCAAAATGGATGGTGTTTGTCTCCGTTTATGATGCTGGGCTTTATGCCAAGGCCGATGCTAAGCCAAGTGATGTACTCCAAAAAGACATGCCGATATCACTAGAAATACGTTATCGGGTCGACGTAAAGAGAGAGCAATTAATCGAAGCAGCAGACGTTGCATTGACACGCCAACATTCAACGAATATTCGCCAACGATTTCAAGCCTCTGTCGACGAGCTTCATGGTTTTTATCAAGATGTTAAAGAAGGCGATAGATTTAGGCTTGATGTCAAACCAGACACTGGTTTATCACTCTATTTTAATGATCAATTACGCTATCAAAATGCCAACTTAGACTTTGCTAACTACTATGTAGGACTTTGGCTGGCCGAAAAACCATTATCAGAAACTGTTAGAACAGCATTACTTAACTGGTCGCTTTAATGCGCGCTTGCTTGACGTTGAATAAACCTTAAAAAGGCGCCAAGGATCGGCAACTTCATATAAACTTGTTCGCTAGCATCCCAATAGTCAATATGTTCTGATACTAAGCCTTGCTCATTAAAGACGACTCTGCTTAAACCGACTAGGATAATGTGCTTGCTTTTCAGTTGCGCATTAAATTGCCATTTAATATAAGCAATATCATTGCTTAACACCGATTCATCAACACGGAAGACTGGGCTGTCGAGAGTATTGAACATATGCTCAAAAATATGACGAATTTTGTCTAAACCGTAGACTTCATTAAAAGGGTCTTTGAAGTGTGCGTTTGATGTAAAAAAACGTTCTAATTGAACAAGATCTTCCTCATTCAGATTTTCATATAAAGACACATATTCATTTAAAGCTAGTTGATGGTTTGTCATCGCGGCCTATTTCCCTGTTAATTTTGTGACGAGGTAGAAATACCAGCTGTAGGGTAAACAACGCAATAACTTCAAGATGTAAGTAAAACGCTTTGGAAAAGTGATCTCGAAATTGTCATTATCTAAGGCATTGATAATTTTCTCAGCAGCCTTTTCAGCTGTTATTTGTGCAGGCATCTTAAAGCCATTTTGCTCGGTTAACGTAGTAGAAACAAAACCAGGATTAACTATTCGTAGTAATACACCGTCTTTTTTAAGCGGCACATGTAAAGATTCAGCAAAGTTTATCAGTGCTGCTTTTGTAGCACCATATGGCGCTGCATCAGGCAAACCACGATAACCAGCCACACTCGACATAATTAAAACTTGTCCTTTATGCAGGGCTTTCATGGATGGCAATGCACTCGCCAGACCATTTATTACGCCGAGGTAATTGACCGAGTTTAGTTTATGAATTAACTCTAAGTCAAAATTTCCAGCAGGCATCGGCGTGTAATCACCAGCATTAAGAATGACTAATGATGGGCATCCCCATTGATTCAAGATTGTATTAAATACCGTCTGATTCGCCACTTTATCGGTAACATCGAGTGTTAGATAGTCAATTGATGCGTATTCATTGGACAGCAACTGGAGTTTCAACTGTGTTCTACCCGATATAATGACATGCCAACCTAGCGTTGATAAGCCTATAGCTAAGGCTTTCCCTATGCCTGACCCACCACCCGTTATCCAGGCTAACTTGTTTGTTTCATCGGTCATTATTGGGCTTCACTAATTAATTTAGGTCAATGAGAAAGGACTAATCTCGGTAGCATCAACGAGTCTGATGAAGTGCTGTGAATGCTTCTAATATTGTTGATTCGGTCATTCGCCAAGGTTTTCCTTCGCATTTAACAATATATATACAATCAGCTAAGCAGCCCCTGCAAGGCACAAACCTCTTTTCAGCATTAGTTTTTTCTGGGGTTGATGCACTGGAACACATAAATTCTCTACTTTTATAAAGTTTATCATAGCAATAATACATATTGCTGGGCGGGTTATATCATTAAATAATGACTCGATAAAATCACTTAAGTTCAATACTAACTCCAATATAAGCAGATTAGTGAAATCATTGTCCTTCTTTCCTCTACTTAGAAGAGAAAGTGGATCAAAATATCTGCTCCATTTTAAGCCATAAGTAGAATAAAATTTCTCTTGTAATGTAGGTACCACGTCACCTCGATTTTATTACAATCGAAGGGCAAGTAAACTTCACTATTCAAACAACGTGCAATCAAAGTGCGTCAAGCTTAAAGGACATGTTTAGCCAACCATTATCGGATTTTTTGGTGACAAGCTCACTGGTTCGAAGTTGATTTTCTTTGAGTGCACTATGCCCTTTAATAAAAAAAATAACACTATTCTGGCGAGCTAAGGCAAGATTGTTCAGGTCTGAATCGGTGATTGATTCAGCTTCTATTAAATGTGCCTTCAATGTTGCATTGTAAATCAGCACATCCAGCTCACCATAAATATTCTCTGGTGTTTTTTTGCTTGCTTGGGCTTGAATACCCAAAACAAGCTATCGCGAAAATAGCGACTCGCTTCACGGAGAAGAAGCGGGTGAAATGATGGTTGAAACCTGATGATTATCGGCACTTGCTGGCTTTCTTGCCAAAATATTTAACGCCAATGGTACACCAGCGTGTCACCGTACTCGTGAAAGAATTAATCCATCCCTGGCTTAATTCGACTCCGTGCGTTGACGACCATTTGCCTCCGACGTCCTCGTCACCTCGCTAACGCATCGGCTCTCAAGCGACTGACGGGGCGAGGATGTAATAACTGCACTATTCTCCACTACGTTACGAAAGCGGCTGTTATTACCAGCCCCTACGGACGGCTTGCATTACTCACTCGCTATCGCATCGTTCCATGTAGTGCGGCGGTTTTCTGTTGCCACAGGGTTAAGGCAAAACAATGTAAAATTGTTGAAGTCGGATCAGGCTGATCTCGCAAAGAAAGCAGCATGGATCCGCCCTGAAGATGCGAAGACTGATGAAGTAATCAGTGTTCCACTTAATAATGGTGTCGTTAAGGTATTAACGTCATTGATAGGATAAACGAAGCACACCGAGGATAACGATATAATCAAAGAATTGAACGGATAAAAAACCTTAGCGATGATACAGAAGCATGCTCATCTCGCGCTGGAACATTTGGCGCAATACGCAGGAAATGTATTAGTGGAAAATGGTTCTCATGGTACAAATACGGTACAGGCCGCTTAAACAAAAAAGGCGCTTACTTACGTAAACGCCTGAATTTGTTGGTACCTAGGACCGGAATCGAACCGGTACGGCCGCAAAGCCGAGGGATTTTAAGTCCCTTGTGTCTACCAATTTCACCACCCAGGCATCAAGCAAGAAAGTATACATAATCTATACTGGCTTTAGAAGCTTTTGTTTAAATTACTTACAGAATGGAACTATAATTAAATTGGTGAGCATTTTTTATCTGGCAGTTTCACTATCTAAGCATCAAGTGACTTCGATTTGTGTCTTGCCTATTTTCGACATTTTGGCGTATGCTGATAGAATAAATAGTTCGTGGATTCTCGCTAATTGTTTGCGAGGCCGATGACTACAGTAGAACACATAATTGTTGGTCACCAGAACGCAATTCTTTTCAAGCCGGTACAAAAGGAGATCAAGATGGAAATTCCTGGTATTTCACCATTAAGCGGTCAACCAACATTAACCAACCCCTTGAGCCAAGAAAGCTTGCTACAAGGAAGGGTTGCACCAGCACAAAGTGGTAGCGAGACTCAAAATACGGTTACAGCTAGTGACCGCTCACCTATGACTATTAGTTCAGCCGGCGTAGTTGAGCAAACCAATGAAGCTCAAGAGGCAGGAAATGACGCCCAAGAGAAAGGATTTAACCCTAAGAATCCTGGCGGCACTATTGATTTTACAGCATAAGAAGTAAGTACAACGGATGGGCTGAGCCCATAATTTCTGAGAATCCTTTATATCGCTTATTGCGAGACGGTAATGTGGCGGAATTTAATCAGCGTGTTGCTACTGGTGAAAAAGCTGAATTAGTAGGGTGCGATTTTCGGCACATTAACTTAAGAAGCATTAATGCCGCAGGATTGGATTTCTCTAATAGTTATTTCCGTCAGGCAGACTTACGTGGCGTAGATTTTTCTAACTGTGTAAGTTTAGAGGGTGCTAGTCTCCACGGCGCCAAGATTTCAGGTGCTTTGTTCCCCTCAGCAATCCGAGCCGATGAGATTTTATTATCCTTAGAGCATGGGACTAGATTGCGTTATACAAAATAATATTTTGTTTTGGCATATTTAGGTGTTCATCCTCGTAAAATAACGGGGGAAAGGGCTAATCTAGTATAAAAAAGCTTTCAATCAATTCGCGCGTTATGTTTCAGGTGAATTTTCATCTTGTTTCTTAGGTAACCATCGGGCACAAAATAAGCCTAACTCAAATAACAGCCAGATTGGTACTGCTAATAAGGTTTGAGAAATAACATCCGGCGGCGTTAATAACATGCCGATAACAAAAGCCCCCACAACAATATAAGGCCGTTTCTCTTTTAAACTTTCTACGCTTGAAGCGCCCGTCCAAATTAATAATAGCGTGGCAATCGGCACTTCAAATGCCAAACCAAAAGCAAAAAACAGTTTTAAGACAAAGTCTAAATAACTACTGATATCGGTCATGACCGCCACACCTTCTGGTGCTGCTTGAGTTAAAAAACCGAAGATCAAGGGAAATACGGCATAGTACGCAAAGATTATCCCAAGAAAAAACAGTGTTGTGCTGGCAAACAAGAGGGGAAATACAATCTTACGTTCATTGTCATATAGCCCTGGCGCAATAAATGCCCACAACTGGTAGAGCAGTACCGGTATTGCCATCATTATAGAGAGACTTAAAGTGAGTTTGAACGGCGTTAAAAAAGGGGAGGCCACTTCTGTGGCGATCATGCTGCTTGATTCCGGCAAATGGCGCAATAATGGCTCTGCTAAGAAATGATATAAGTCATTGGAAAAAGGCAATAGGCAGGCGGCAAAAATTAATACGGCGACAACACCCCGGAGTAGACGGTCACGAAGTTCAATCAGGTGGGATATCAATGATTGTTGGTTATCCATTTCCATTCTCACCCTTTTTAACCGGCGTTGATGGCTCAGATATTGGCTCAACGTCCGATACGTGTTCAATGTCCGATGCTTGTTCAATGTCCGATGCTTGTTCAACGTGCGAGGTTGGTTCAATGTCTGAGGTTGGTTTAACGTCCATTATTTTATTGATATTAGACACATCTACCGTTTTATTAAGCGCTTGTTTGAGCTCTTCAGCACGTAACTCTCGAGATATTTCACTACGGATTGACTGTACCGATGCATTAGCTCGACCAATCCATAAGCCAGTAACTCGAATTAGTTTTGGTAAACGCTCAGGCCCAACAACTATCAATGCGATTAGTGCAATGAGCAGTAATTCCGAAAAGCCAATATCAAACATTGCAGTTAGCTCGTGTGTTTATCTTTGTGTGTCTCTTTTTGAGACTGCGTGCTTTCATTAGACTGTTTGAGTATATTTTCATCTTTCTTTTTGGCTTCTTCCTCACCATCATTAACTGATTGTTTAAAGTTTTTGATGGCACTACCTAAATCACCACCCATTGAGCGTAATTTTTTGGTGCCGAATAATAAGATAATAATAGCCAAAACAATCAATAACTGCCAAATGCCAATGCCGCCGAATCCCATAACTTTCTCCTAATATTTAAGTTGAACCTAATTTCAATGCTTGTGTCTTATGTGTCATTAGAGCTGACACCTATTTTAACGAGATTTATCCATAAACCTTTAAACAATGCTTCTAATAAACAGATTACCGGCGTGAACGATAATCTTTTTAGCTAGTTAAATCTAGCTAAGCCTTTTCCGCCGAGTATATGCATGTGTAGATGCCCAACCTCTTGCCCTCCGTCAGGGCCAGTATTGATAATCGTACGAAAACCATTATTCAAACCCTGCGCTTGAGCCAGTCCGGGCAATTTCAACATCATATGGCCGATCAGCGCTTGATGTTCCACAGCCAAGTTATCTAGGCTATCAAGATGAACTTTAGGGATCACCAACAAATGAACCTCTGCTTTGGGATTAATATCTTTAAATACAAAGATCTGATCGTCTTCATAGACTTTAGCTGAAGGAATATCTTTAGCAATTATTTTACAAAAAATACACTCTGTCATTATTTATCCCCCGATTGATCTCGGCTGGCTTTTTCTGCAATACCTGATAAGCCAAATCGGCGATCAAGTTCATCAAGAAGTTCTTGATGATCGATATTATTATGAGCTAATAAAACTAAACTGTGAAACCATAAATCTGCTGTTTCATAGATAATTTCTTCCCGATTGCCACCTTTGCCAGCAATAACGGTTTCTATCGCTTCTTCACCTAGTTTTTTTAATATTTTATCGGTGCCCGCATAATATAAACTGGCAACATAGGAGCTATCAGGAGCGGCATCTTTACGAGATTCTAATACTTCAGCTAGTTTTTTTAATATGTCACTCATTTGTACATCTCTTTAGGGTCTTTTAGGACGGCTTCGGTGGCCTGCCATTCACCATCAACAAGTTGTTGATAAAAACAATGATGCCGGCCCGTATGGCAAGCAATCCCACCCAGCTGCACAACTTCTAATAAAATAGCATCGCCGTCACAATCCAAACGAATAGATTTAATTTGTTGTTGATTACCTGATTGTTCGCCTTTGTGCCATAATTTTTGACGTGAGCGAGACCAATAAACAGCATGTCCAGTATCAACGGTAAGTTGTAATGACGCTTTACTCATCCATGCTAAAGTGAGTACCTGCTTTGTTGCAAACTCCTGTGTAATAACGGGAACTAAGCCAACGTCATTCCATTTAACCTGCTTAAGCCAATCCATTACAATCTAACCTCTAAGCCTTGACTCGCCATTTGTTGTTTGGCTTCTTGCACAGTATGTTGTCCAAAATGGAAAATACTGGCGGCTAGGACGGCATCAGCATGGCCAAGTTTTACGCCATCGGCTAAGTCTTGTAGTTTACCTACACCACCAGATGCAATAACTGGCACCGATACAGCATCACTTACTGCACGTGTTAATTCCAAATCGAATCCAGATTTAGTACCATCACGATCCATGCTGGTCAGTAATATTTCACCCGCGCCGAAATTAACCATTTTTTGAGCCCATTCGATAGCATCAA
>Ga0105054_10004543_pt1 | contig 20625 bp, 5 predicted proteins | sample BON02_FD_78091 | JGI IMG/M metagenome (GOLD analysis project Ga0105054, IMG submission 78091) | Freshwater microbial communities from Lake Bonney liftoff mats and glacier meltwater in Antarctica - BON-02 (megahit assembly) | ecosystem: Environmental > Aquatic > Freshwater > Ice > Glacier...
ACTCTTCTTCATTCCCGCCATCTGACGTGAGCAATTGTTTCCATACCCGAGAGGTGACCCCACCCCCCCCCCCCCCGCGGCCCCCCCCCCCCCCCCCCCCCCCTGCCCCCCCCCCCCCCCCCCCCGCCTCGCCACAAATCCCACGAACCGCCCTCCTCCTCCTCTCCTCGCCCAGCGACGCTCAAATTTTGTGGATTTCGCCAACAAGCACCAGGATACGGTTCTCACCCTCGAGCGCCGCGAGCACCGCATCGAGTTCCGCCTTGCTCAGCACGAACTTCTTGCGCCGCATCGCCTCGCCAAACTGCTCGATTGAGATCTTGTCGATGCCAGCGATCACCGATTCCGCCGCGGTTTTGGTGCGCGCGTCCACCTGCACCGCCGACGAAGAGGCGCCGCCCTGCGCCTCCTCCTCCTCCTCGCCGAGGCCGGCGAGCGGGATCGGGGCCGAGCGGCTACCGTAGCGTTCGGCGCGCGACCCGCGCTGCTGCGGCGGCGGCGAGTCGGCGTCGTCCTCGTCCTCGTCGTCGCCGCGGCTGCCACCGCCGCCGCCACCGCCGCCGCCGCCGCCTCCGCCCCCGCCCGGCGACGCGTCCTCGTTGAGCTCGGCGGCCTTGTCCTTGACGTCCTCGTGGAGGATGGCGTACTCGAGCATCGCGATGGCCGCCTTTGCGTCGTCCACGTTGACGAGCCCGCGCAGGTGGCACTTCGCGTGCGCGGCCGAGAGCCGGATCATCGTCTCGAGCGTGCGCGCGGTGACGGGCAGCGTGCGGTTGGGCAGCTGCGAGATGGTGCGGCGCAGGTCGGCGTAGGCGTTGACGATGTGGGTCGCCGCCTCATCCGACATCATGGGCGCGCACTTGACCTTCGCGTAGTGGATGTACTTCTTCATGAACTCGGGCGTGAGCTGCTGCGTCTCGTCGTCGGGGTTGTCCGTCGCGGCCATCGTCCCCCTGCGCGCGTCGATGGCCATGAAGACCTCTGACGTGACGCCCTCGTTGGACGAGCCGCCGTGGCTGCCGCCGCGCACGCCCTGGTGGCCGCCCGCGGAGGAGGTGAGCGAGTGCGGCGCGCGCGGCGCCGCATGCTGGCCCAGCACGTGCGCGGCGATGCGCCGGTCGCTCTCCTTCTCCTTCTTGTCGAGGATGACGAAGAGCAGGTCGAAGCGCGAGAGCAGCGAGTCGGGCATGCCGATGTTGGCCATGGGCGACATGTTGCGGTTGTACGAGCCGAAGACGGGGTTGGCGGCGGCGACGACCGAGCAGCGCGCGTTGAGGCTGGCGTGCATGCCCGCCTTGGCGATGGTGACCGTCTGCTGCTCCATCACCTCGTGGATGGCGACGCGGTCCGCGTCGATCATCTTGTCGAACTCGTCGACGCAGCAGACGCCGCGGTCGGCCAGCACCATGGCGCCAGCCTCGAGGCGTTTGGCGCCCGTCTCCGCGTCGGTGGTCACGGCGGCGGTGAGCCCCACGCCCGACGAACCGCGGCCAGTGGTCGAGATGGCGAGCGGCGCCGTGCGCATCACCGCGCGCAGCAGCTGCGACTTGGCCGTCGAGGGGTCGCCCAGCATCAGCACGTTGATGTCGCCGCGCAGGTGGGTGCCGTTGGCGAGGTTGCGCTCGGTGCCGCCCAGCAGCATGAGCAGCAGCGCGCGCTTCTCCTGGGTGTGGCCGAAGACGGAGGGCGCGATGGACTCGGCGAGCAGCGCCAGCGCGTCGCCGCGGCGCGCCACCTCTTTGATGTGCTTGACGTCCTCCTCGGTGAACTGGCTCGAGCCCAGGTGCTTGGAGAGCAGCGTGACCGCGTTGCCCAGCACCAGCGTGCGGAAGGTGCCCGTCGCGTTGGCCTTGCCCGGCAGGGCGCGGTGGATGCCCGTGATGTAGAGCCGGTCGCCCGGCTTGGTCGTGTCGACCAGGTCCGCCTCGAGCACGATCTCGACCGAGCGCGGCAGCTGGCCCGGCGGCGCGCGCTCGGGCATCTCCTGCAGGTGGATGGTCTGGTGGTCCGAGTACTCGGAGAGCCCGTACTCGGTCTCGAGCAGGTTGCCGTCGGCGTCCTTGGTCGGGTAGGCGGAGCCGGTCGGCCCCGCGCCGCTCAGCGTCGTCAGGTCGCGGTACTGCTTGGTCGTGAAGGCCTTGGTCGTGGGGCACCAGTGCTTAGACATGACCACCTGGGGAGGAGGGGGTGGGGGTGAGACGCGCCTCTCGGGCCCGCAGGCCCGATTGGCCCATCCCCCCAGCCCCTATTGGCCGATCCTTGGGTGTGCCCCTCCGCCCCGATCGGCCGATGCTCGCGCGCGCACTTTGGGGCGGACGCTCGAGCACTTGGTGACGATGCCCTCGACGCGCACGATCGAGTTGAGCAGGGTCGAGCTCAGCCCGCGCGGCGAGACGTGGTGCGTGCCTGCGAGAGCGGGGCATCAGGGTGGGCGGGGAGCCGAGTCGGGACCGGAGAGAGAGTAGAGGCGGGTGGCGGGGAGACGAATAGGGGCGGGTTGCGCTAGTGGGGTGGAGCGAGGTGCCGCCTTCCCCCACCAAGCCCCCGCGACCCAGGGTAGGAGGCTGCGCCGTTTCGACGAGCCGACCCCCCAAATCACGGCGGCGCGCGCACAGCAGCTCGCCCCCCGGGACCGCCGCGCCCGCGCGCGGGGTGGCGTCACGCACCAAAGGAGCCGGTGATGCCGATGCGGAACTCCGAGGTGGCGCCCTCCTTGGCGAAGGAGGGGTCAATGTTGGTGATCACCTCGCGCAGCGCCTCCTCAAACGCGGGGAGGTACTCCGCCGGCCGCCACATGAAGTTCTGGGCGAGCTCGCGGTTCCAGTGGCGGAGGTCGTCCAGGTTCATCAGCAGGCGCTTCTCGCCGCTCGTGATGAGCGAACGGATCGCGGGCATGTAGCCCTCCTGTCGCAGGAGAGCGGCGGCAACGCTCAGCAATGGCTCCCGCCTCCCGGGACCCCAGCCCGGGGAGCGGCCCGGGCGAAAACCCGCCACGCGGTAGTGCGGTGCAAAGTTGCGCTTGGCCACGCCCCGGCGCCCCGTCACAGCGATCCCGCAGCCACGACCGCAGCCCTGATCTAAAGCCAGCATGGCGTGGCGTGCGGCACCTGGTCCACAAAGTCCATGAAGTCGCGCTTCTGCTGGGTGAGCGCCATGGCGGCAGAGACGGCGACGCGGTGGCAGGCTGCGCGGAGGGGCAACGGGGCGCAACGGTCAGCGAGAGTGGGTCAAGGTCGTCGGGTGAGGCTTCGGGCACCACCTTTTTCGCGCGAATTCTTCGCGGGCTGTGTCGGCCTTTTTCCCGCCTTTGAGTTTTTTATTACTACGATACCAGGGTGGGGGGAGGCTCGGTTTATTTGCGTCTCATTCACATTCACACGGGGTCTGTCCGGGCGCCAACCAGCGCCAAGAATAACCTCGGGCGCCAACGCGCTTGCCTTGGAGAGACAAAGCAGCGCTACGCGCAGTGCGCGATGAAGAATGACGACGACGAGGATCTGGCGCTCGCCATCGCGCTCTCCAAGTCGCTCATGGTGCGCCCCCCTCAACTCAGGTGCCTCCTCGATAAGCGGGATGATCAGCACCACCCTTTGCCGCAGATGGAGCCGGACGATCCGACTGAGGGCTCCGTGCTGAGCGAGGAGGAGGAGGAGGACGAGGACGTGCTCGAATACGGTGCGCGCCGCGCACCCTGCCCACTCCCTCACCCGCCCACCTCTCACTCCACCCCGCCGTTTTTGCCACGTCCCAGGCGAGGCCTACACGCACGCGAGCGACGACGACCTCGGCTACGGCGTGCTGCCGAGCTACAGCAGCTACGCGAGCGAGACGCCCTCATCCGCCGCCCCTGTCGCCACGCCGCCGCCGCCCTACGCCGACGCGGCCGAGCACTCGCTAGGCCTAGCCCGCCCCCGCCTCTGCCGTCTCCTCGCTGACGCCTCGGCCGCCGCCACCCCCTCCGCCGCGCCTCGCCTGCTCGAGGCGCTGGGCGAGCTCGCCGCCGCGGCGGCCTCGGCCGCACTCTCGGCCGAGGCCCGGCTGCACCTCGCGACGCTCCTCCACGCCGCCGCCGCCGCCGCCGTGCTCCCGCCCTTTGCCTGCGAGGAGGAGGCCGCTCCACCCACACCAGCCTCCTACGGGCCCATCGACGACGACGACGACGAGGCGGCGCCCTCGCCCCACGCGCTGCACCAGATAGCGAGCCTCGCCCTCAAGACCATCGAGCTCGCTTCCGCCGCCGCCGCGCAGCAGCACGATTCGGCCGCCGCCGGCCTGCGCGCGGCGCGGCGCTCCCTCGCGTCGCTCGTGCTGCTCGCCACGCAGGTCGAGCCGCCGCCCGCCGCCGCCGCCGCCGCCCTCCACCTCGCGCGCTCGCGCCTCGCCGCCGCCGCCGCCGCCGCCACCGCGCCCGCCGTCGAGGCGGAGCTGCAGGCGGTGGCGGGCAGCGCGCCGCTGCAGGAGGCGCTGGCGAGGCTCTACCCCGCAGGCGGAGATGAAGAGGTGGCAATAACCAACATCGCGGCAGCGCCCAGCGCAAGCGCTGCTGCGGCTGCCGCCGCCGAGTCGGACACGGAGGACGAAGATGACGAGGACGCGGCCATGGGCGCAGCGCTCCGCGCCATCAGCGGCGCCGCCGCCGCCCCACCGCAGGCCGTGGACAGCAGCACTGGTCCCACCTCGCGGGCGCGGCGACTCCGCCAGACAGTCTCGCACGCGCGCGCGCAGGTTGGCTCCGCCCTGCGATCGGCCGGCGGCGGCGCGCGGCTCGCTGCGGCGTGCACCGCGCTGCTGCTCCCGCTGGACCTGCGCGCGCTCGTCCTCTCGCAGCCACCCCCCGCCTTGATAACGCACTTGGCCGCAGCAGCAGGGGGGGGCGACGCCGACACGACCGAGGACGAGGAGGAGGAGGAGGCGCTGCAGCAGCGCGACCGCGCCGCCGACACCGCGCTCGGCCTCTGCTCCGGCCTGCTGGAGCTGCAGCTCGCCCTCGACAAGTCCACCTCTCCGTCAGCGACCCCCACCCCAACCGCGCTCCCGGAGCAGCTGCGCGCCCTGCGCGCGCTGCTCTGCTCCTTCTGCCTGAGCGCCAACCTGCCCACGGGCGCCTCCTCCGCCCACGCCCTCGGCGGCCTGGTCTCGCGCCGCCTCTCCGCCGTCTCCGCGCTCGGCCTGCTGCCCGCCGCCCTCCGCCTCGTGCGGCGCGAGGCCGCCGCCGCCAAGCATGTCCACGCCGCGCCCAACGCACGCCTCTGCGCCGCCGCCGCGCTCTCGTGGGCCCTGGGCGCCGCCGTGCCCCTCGCCGCCCTCTTCGACCCCGCGGGTGCGCTCGGCAACGGCTGGCCGCCCAGCGCCGCCGCGGGGGCCGGCGAGGGCGCCGCCGCGGCCGAGGCGGCGTGGCGCAGGCTGCGCGCCGCGCAGCCAAAGCCCGTCGACGCGTCGGCCGTCGACCTGCTGCTCCGCTGCGCCGCCTCCCTGCTGGCGCCCCCGCCGGACTCTTCCGAGGTCGAGGCCTGCCCCGCCACAGCGCCGGTTTTCTTTCGGCTGGCCGGCGGGTTCCTCCTCGCCGCCGAGGGCGCTCACACGCACGCCAAGCGCCTCGAGGCGCTCTTCGCGCTTCCTGGGTCCACCCTGCTCGACTCGTTGCTGGGGCTCACTCTCGCTTCATCGCTGCGCCCCATTGCGCCCACCGGCGCCGCCGCCCACCCAGCACCAGCCACGGCTTCGGCGGCGCTGTTACGGGTGCTCCGCGACAGCGACGACGACGATGAGGACGAGCCGGAGAGCGCGCCTCCCCCTCCCGACGTGCAGCTTCGCCTCCTCCGCTTCCTCACCCTCGACGTGCTCGGCCCCTCGACGCCGCCCGGCCTCGCGCCCCTCCTCCGCCGCTCGCTCGCCACGCGTCACGTGCGCGTCCTCACGCTCCTGCTCCAATTCGGCGCCGCCAAGGAGGAGCGCGCCGAGGCGCGCGCGGCACTGCGTCTGCTGGCTGCGCAGCTCGCGCCCGCAATGTGCGAGCGCGTCCAGGCCGCTACCCTCCGCGCCGCCCTCGTCGACACGTCGCCGCTGCTGCTGCACCCGGAGCTCTTGCGCTTCTACGCGCGCGTGGCGACGCTGCGCCTGGGCGCTGCGCGGGACGGAGCGGACAAGAGCGACGATCCGCTGGCGGTGGACGTCCTCCGCGCCGCAGTCAACGCCCTACGCACCGCCTCCACCTCCGCCGCATCGCCGCTGCCGCTGCCGCACGCGCAGCTGCTGCTCCTGCTCTGGCACGCGCTCTCGCCGCCCGCGCGCGCCGCCCTCTTCTCCGTGCTCGCCGCCGCCGTCGCCGCCGCCGCCACCGGCGCCGACCAGGTGGAGGGCTGGCGCGCGCCGACGCTCCGTCTGGTGCAGATGCTGGACTACTGCCACACCTACCCGTCCCGCGTGCCGCAGCACCTGCCGCAGCAGCTCCACGCCTACCTGAGCGACGCGCCCTCGTCAGCCGCGCTGGTGGCCTTTGATCCCGCGACCTGCTTGCTCGTGCGTGGGGACGCCGCCGCCTCGTCCGTTGGGCTGCTCGGCGCCGACCTCTATGACCTGCGCGCGCAGCTGGGAAACCGACGGACGCCCAATACCGGCGCGCTCGACCTCTCGCTTGATGAGCCTACCAAGGCTGCGCTGCACTGCCTGCTAGCCCTGGCCCACCGGCGGGGCGCCAATGCCGCACCCAGCCACAGGCAGGGCATGGGCCACGCCAGCGCCGACGCCGCGGCGGCACACGACTGCCACATCTACCACACCGCCTGGCGGCTGCTCGGCTCCTCCTCCGCCTCCTCCACCTCGCCACCCGAGACCGAGCTGAGCGGCGGCGCGGCTGGGCGTGGCGTCGACGCCGCACGCCGCTCCTTCTCTTCGAGCGACGCCGCCCACAGCAGCGCGTGGCTGGCGTGTGCCGCCGCCGCCATGCGCCACAGCGCAAGCGACCCCGCCGCGCTCGCCCAGGCGGCCGTCCTCGCCTCTGCCCACGCGCTGGCCGCCGAGCAGGCGCTCCTCCGCACGAGCGACGCCGCCTCCATCGCCGCCGCGCTGCTGCCGTCCCTGCGCGCCGCCACCGCCGCCGCCGCCGCCGCCCTCGCCGCGCACGCGCGCGCCGCCGCCGCGCCCGCCGGGTGCACGCCGCAGCTCGAGGCGCTGCTGCGTGCGGGCGCCGCTTCCGACGAAGGCTCGGTGCACGCCGCGGTGGCCTCGCTCGGGGGCGGCGCCATAGCGGGACGCGCGGCGCTCGCGCCGGGCCAACCGACCCGCGCGCTGCTGCGCTGGCTCGCTGCGGAGGAGGAGGAGTCCGGGTCCAGTGACGTGCCCGGAGACGCGTCCACTTCGGCCCCAGCCGAGGCGCGGCTGCTCCGGCTGCTGACTGCGCACCTGCTCGCGCCCGAGGCGGCGCGTTCCGCCGCGGAGGAGGAGGAGGAGGCCGATGCGACGCCGCCGCCGTCGGGACGCGGCACGGGGCCCGCGTCGGACGAGGACGACGTGGCCATGACCGAGGAGGACGAGGGCCCCGACGCGTGGGCCTGGGCCGCCGGACGCGCCGAGGCGGCGCGGCGCGCGGCGGCGGCGGCGGGCGCGCTCGAGCGCAGCACGGCGCTCTCGCGGCTCCAGCTGGCCATGCACGCGCTGCTGCGCGCGTGCGCCGCCTGCGCCTCGGCCGTCGGCGCGGGCAGTGCCGGCGAGCTGCTTCAGTTCGGGACGGAGCTGGTGGGACTCGTTCACGAAGCGTGGTTCGGATTCTGCGCGCCGGCGCTCGCCGCCGCCGCCGCCGCCGCGCTGCCGCACGCGCCAGCCCGCGCCGCGTGGGCCGACCTCAGCCAGCTCGCCAGGCTGCACGCCGCCGCCGGCAGTGGCGGCGCGGCGTCGCCGAGGCCGGCGCTCCGCCTTACGCTGGCGAAGCTCGAGGCCCTCCTCGCTAGCTCCAAGGCGTCGCACGCCCTGCTCTACTACCGCGGCGTGCGGAGCGACGCCCTGCCCGCCGCTGCCGCGGTGCGGTTCGCCACGTTTGGCGCGACGGAGGAGGAGCTTGGGGCGCCGGGCGACTTGGCTCGGCTGATCTGCGCTGCGCCCGCGGGAGACGCGCTCGACGTGCGCGTCCTTGACGCGGCGCTCCAGCTGCTACGCAGAGACGACGAGGAGGGACACGAAGCGGAGGAATCTGGCAAGGCGTCCTCCTCCGCCGCCGCCAGCAGCGGAGGGTGGCCGCTGCCGCCGCGCGACGCATCGCTCGCGCGCGGCCTAACGTGCTCGCTCCTGGCGCTCGGCGGCGCGAGGCTCGAGGCGTGGCTAGCCTCGCGCCTCGCCGCCGCCGCCGAGCCCTCCGCACCCGGCACCGCCTCCTCTGCTGCCTCCTCCTCTTCCGCCGCCTCCCCGCCCGTCGCCACCGCCGGCCGCGACGCGTGGGCGCGCCTCTGCCAGCTGCTGGCTCTGCTGCTGGTTGGCCCCACGGACGGGTCCACAGACCACGCCGCAGCCCAGGCCGCACTCTGCGACAGCCTCTGGCCCGTGCTTCGCTCGCACCTCGAGGCCGCCTGCTGCCCCACCTTGGCTTTACCAGCCCCTGCCTCCTCCTCATCGCCCAGCGGGGATGCTGCCGCCGCGTTGTCCGCGCCCGACGCCGCGTGGGTCGCTTGGGGCGCCGACATGCTACAGCTGCTCCGCGCGATGGCCTCGCGCCCCGCCGCTGAGGAGGCCGGGGCCAGCAGCGCAGAGGGAGGAGGAGTCGAGGGCGGGGCTCTGGTGACTCCGGAGGGAGGGGCCCTGGAGGTGAAAGCTCCGAAGGGGGGGCGGCTGGAGGAGCTGGTGCGCGTCTCGCTCTCGCTCCTCGACCGGATGCGCGCGCAGGCGGACGTGTCCACGGACGCATCGACGGACCAATCCATGGACGCAGCCACGGGTCCATCCACATCCACACCCACGGACGCAGCCACGGAGGTGTCCACCGCGCCCATGGAGACGGAGGCGTCGCTGGTGTGCCTGCCCGCGGGTCCGGCGCCGCCGCCGCCGCCGCTCGGCGCCGCGTGCGCGCTTCTCAACTTGCTGGGCGATGCACTCGCGCTCTGCGATCCGCCGCAGGGAGCGCTCCCTTCGCAGCCGCTGGCGGGCGCCGCAGAAGAAGAGATGGGCGACGCCTTCTTCTCCTGCTCCGACGCTGACGATCACCCATCACCCACCCCGCCGCGCGCCGCCACTTCCTCGGGTGTAACCGCCACGGGCACCTCCACCTGCGGCAGCGTGGACGAGTCTGACGCGGACGTGTTGCCGGCGGGAGAGTCTGGTCGCGCGGCCGAGCGGCGCGAGCGACAGCTGGCCTGCCGTGTCTGCTCCTTCGCTCTGACCGGCTCCAACTTCACCGAGCAGCACTGGTACTACTGCTACACGTGCGGGCTGACGCAGTCGGAGGGCTGCTGCTCGGTCTGCATCCGCGTCTGCCACAAAGGACACGTCGTCTCCTACTCGCGCAAGTCGCGCTTCTTCTGCGACTGCGGCGCCGGAGGGCTCGCATCGCGGGACATCCACTGCGCAGCACTCGCGCCGCGCCGTTACACCGCGCCGACCCAGCAGTCCGCCGTTGCCGCGGCGCTGCCCACCCTCTCTGCCGCCCGCCGCGCGCTGCGCTCGGGCCGACTGCCGCCCACCAACCCAGCCTCCTCCTCGCGCAAGCCGCCCTCCGCACCGGCGCCCTCACCGCCCTCCGCGCCGCCACCCCTCGCCTTCCGCCTCGCGCCCCTCTCTCCCGCGCGCCAGCTCTCGCTCCTGCAGACCCTGGCCGAGGCGTCGGTGGTGCGCGTCGTCTTCGGCGCCTACCGCTGGCTACTCGCGCTAGCCCACGCCGCCGAGCGCGCCGCCGCCCGCACCTCCGCCGCCGCCGCCGCCGCCGAGGCGCTGCCCGACCTCTTCCCGCCCGGCGCGGGGCCCAAGCCCGTGCTGCCCGCCGCCGACCTCGCCGCCGTCCGCGCCGCGCTGCGGCCGGGCTCCTTCGACGTCAAGCCGCGGGCGGAGTCGCCACTCGCGAGGGAGACGCGTACGCTGCTCGCCACCGGCGCGCTGCAGCGTCAGCTGCTCGCCGCCGCCGGCGGCCTCGTCGCCGTCGCCGAGGGCGACCGGCTCCACGTCTGCGACGCCGCCGCCGCCCTCGCCGCCGCGCCGCCGCCAACTGGAGCCCACAGCCACCGCCACCACCCGTCGAGTGCGGTGCGCGGCGCCGCCGCAGCCTCCGAAGCCGCCGCCGCCGCCGCAGCGGCAGCAAGTGGCCCCGCCGCAGCAGCCGCAGCTGCAGCCGCAGCTTCCCACGGCGTGTTGGGGCTCGGGACTCCGCTCGAGCGCTCGTCGCTGCGCCCCCTCTCTCGCACGGCGCTCGGCTTCGAGGCCACCTCACTCTCCTTCTGCCCCGACGACGCCTACGAGCCCTCCGACCCCGCCTCCCCCACCGCGACGCTGCTCGTGGCGGGGCTCCGTTCCTGCGTCGCGCTGGGCATCGGCGCGCGCGGCGAGGTCCTGTCGCGAGTGACCATCGACCTGGGCCTCGACCCAAACGGAGGGCCCGTGCCGGCCCTGCTCCGCGCCTCGTGGCTCCCTCCCGCAGACCCCACCGCCTCCACCCTGCGCACCGCCCTGCTCACCTCACAATGGGTCAAGGTGGTGGACCTCGCTGCGGAGCGCTCGGCGCCGCCGCTCCACTTCACACTCGCCGACGACGACACCATCAAGGACGTCACCTTCGCCGGCGACGTGATGCTCATCATGGGCGGCTCGGGCACCATCTACACCCACCCGCTCGCCGCCGGCTCCGCCGCCCTCACGCAGCGCCTCGCCGTCCCGCCGCAGCTGCACTCGCGCCTCGGCTCCACCCTCCACTTCTCGCCGCCCACCGCGCTCCTCTTCACCTCGTACGCCGACGGACGCGCCTACGCCCTCCGCCTCAACGCCGCCGCAACCGACGCGCCCGCCGGCTTCCCGCTCCACCCCGTCCCTGGCGCCTCCGCCCCCGCGGCCTCCTCCGCCTCCGGCCCCGGCGCCGCCTGCGCCTACCCCTCGCTCTTCGCCGGCGGACCGGGCGCCTCCTCCGCCGCCGCCGCAGCGCCCGCCTCGGCGCGCTCGGTGCCCCACTCGCACTGGGCCGACGTGCCCGGCCAACGCGGCCTGCTGGTCGCCGCCTGCCGCAAGACGCTCCAGCCGCTGCTGCTCTGCGTAACGCCCACCGCGGTCGACGTGCAGCCGCTCCGCCCGTCAGGCAGGGCAGAGGGCCTGCTCGCCGTCCGCGCTCCGCCAGCCGCCTCGGCCCAACGCGCCTCCTCCACCTCCGCCGCCACACCCGCACTCGTCTGGTCGCTGCACGATGACGGCTCGCTCGTCTGCCACCAGGCGACGCGCGCGCCCCTGGGCGCCGCCGCCGCGCGCGCCGACGCGCTGCGCGCCGCGCTGCACGCCGCCTTCGCGAGGCGGACCGTGGCGGGCACGCGGCTGCGCTTCCCAGTCGACGCCTTGGAGCGCGGCGCCTGCGTCACCGCCGCCGCCGAGCTCACCCTCGCCTCGGACGCGCCGGGCGGCGGCAGCGCCTCGGCCGCCTCCTCCGCCGCCATGCGCGCCGCCGCCGCCGCCGCCGCGGTGGCCGGGCCGGGCGCCGTCGCCGTCGCGCCCGGCGGCGCCTCGGACTCGGACAGACTCAAGGCGCGCCTCTCTGCCGCCTCGGACGACCACCTGGCCGCCGCGCCCTCGCACGGCGGCGGCTCGCTCACGCTCACCATCACCAACGCGTCCGCCTCGCTCGTCCCCGTGGGCGTGCGCGTGCTGGTCGGCGCGACGCACGTCGACCAGGTGCCGATCCACATCCGAGTCTTCAAACGCTCGGTGCCCACCGCACCCAACGAGCGGCGCTGGTACGACATCCCCTTCACTCAGGCCGAGTCCGTCGCCGGCCAGCGCGCCTTCACCGTCACCCTGACCGACTCGCACCGCGCCGCCGGCTCCGGCGCCGAGCGGGGGGGGCCGCCGGTGATCAACGCGTTTGAGGTGTTTGGGCTCTCGCGTGACGAGTTCGAATGGGACGCCGTCACAGAGGCGCTGGAGGCCAAGCACCTGCCGCCCGCCGCGAGCTCCGGAGGAGCCGCTTCTTCGACCGACGGCGGTGCACCAGCCGAGCTCCTCTCCGGGCTCGAGCGCGCCCTCACGCAGCTGCGCGCGTTCCACGCCGCTGCCGCTGCCACGGGGCCGCGCCAGGCCGGAGAGTCTGAGGCTAGCTCGGTGGGCGCGGCGGCGCCGATGCGCGAGGAGATGCTCTCCTTCCTGCCGCGCGCGCTGCTGCTGGACGGCCCGCGGCTCGCGATGCTCAAGCGACCCACCAAGGGGATGCTGCGGATGCTCGAGCCGCGCGTCGGCCGCTACCACGAGCTCAAGGACGGCGCCGTGCTCCGCCACGCGCTCGCCGCAGTCGGACAGCAGCAGAACGGCTCGGAGCTGTCGGCGCTGCTGCCCGGCCTCTGCAAGCTGGCGCGCAAGCGTCCGCAGAGCCTGCTCCAGTTCGCAGAGTCGCAGCCCACCTTCCTGCGCCTCCTCTGCCAGAGCGCGCCCTCCTCCTCTTCTTCCGGCAAGCAGGCGCTGCGCCACCTCTACCAGTCGCTCGTGCACATCCTCCTCGCTTGCGCCTGCGAGGTGGCTAGGCCCACCGCGAGCGAGGAGCCGCTTCCCGCGCCCACGCCCGCCACCCTCGACGCCCTCCGACCAGCCTTCGACCAGCTCGCCGCGCTGCTACTCAGCCCCTGCGCCGACGTGCGCGCCGTCGTCTCCGCCGCCCTCGCGCGCGCGCTGCTCGCACCGCCAACCGCACCCCCCACCGCCGCCGCTCCCCCCGCCGCCGCCGCCCCCACTGTCGCCGCCCCCGCCGTCACGGGAGGGTTAGCCGCCGCGGCCTCACACCGGCGCTCCATTAGCGCTGCTGCTGCGGCGCTGCAGGCTGCGTTGGCAGGTCTGCCGCCCGAGCTGCGGGGCGCGGCGCTGGGCGGTGGCATGTACGCGGAGGAGGCGTTGGAGGAGGAGGAGGCGATGGAGGTGGACGAGGGCGAGGAGGAGGACGAGGGAGAGGAGATGGGGGAGGAGGAGGACGAGGAGGAGGGGCTGGTGGTGGAGGTTGCCAATGGGATGGAGGAGATGGGAGACGAGATGGGCGAGGAGGGCGAGGAGGAGGCGATGGACCTCGACGGCGGCGAGGACGACGGCGAGGAGGGCGACGGCGGCGACGAGGACGCCGCCATGCTGGCCGTGGCCATGGCGATGAGCCTGCAGCAGGCGCGGCGCGACGGAGTCCAGATCGAAGGCGAGGCCCCGCCAGCGGCAGCGCCGCCGCCCACGGCCGCCACCGCCGCGTCCTCCGCCGCCGCCGCTGCCGCCGCCGCCGCCGAGACGGCCGCCGCTGCCGCTGCCGCGCGCTCGGCCCGGCGGCGGCAGCGCTGCCTGGTGCTCTGTGCGCGCCAGCTGCTGCTCGAGGGGCTGCCCGGCCTCCAGACGCTTCCCGGCGCGCAGACGCTGCCATACCTCCAGCTGCTGCTCCAGCTCACCGCAGGAGGCGCCGCCGAGGCACCCGCCGCCGTCGCCTCCGCGGCCGCCACCTCTTCCACTGCCGCCATCGTCGCTACGCCATCCTCCTCTACCACCACCACCTCCACCACCATCACCGCCATTACCACCGCCACACCAGCGGACGAATCGCGTCAGGCTGGCGCGTGGGGCTGCGCAGTGGCCGACGCTGTGAGCCCGCTGCTGCTCGCCCCCGACACGCTCAACGTGAGCCACCGGTCGGTGACCCTCGAGCAGCAGGTGCTGCTGCTCCTCTACCTCTGCCTCTCGCTCCACAGGGACAAGCGCTCGGCCCAGGCGGGCGCCGAGCCGGTGGCCGACGCGCCCGACACGGCGCTCTCGACCAACGCCACGCAGGCCGCGCTCGTGTCGCGGCTCGCGGCCCACGGCTCCCCCGCGCTCCTCCTCTCCCTCTCGCAGCGCCTCTTCGCCCACTTCAGCGACAAGCAGCCCAGCGACGCCGACGTCGCCGACGCCCCACCCGCCGCTCCAAGCCGCCGCGCCGCCAACCCCGCCTCCGCTGCTACCCCGCCAGCCCACCGCGCCGCCCCACCGCTCCCGAACGCCGCCGCCGCTCCGGTCCCCTCCAGCGCCTCTTCGGCCGCGCGCGCGCTCGCGCCCTTCTTCAGCGAAGCATACGCCAAGGCGCACGCCGAGGACCTGTTTGACGAGTCGCAGCAGCTGTTGTTGGACGCCGCGCTCCGTCTCGCGCAACGGCTCGCGCAGAGGAACCAACTGCTCCCGCGCTCCGAAGCGTTGGAATCCACTACCGAGTACGGCGCCTGGGCCTCTCTGCTCTGCCGGATCATCCACACGCCCGCGCTGAACTTCGCGCGCAAGCAGGCCAAGAAGCTGTTGCTGGTGCTCTGCGGCAACAAGCCGAAGTACGCAGAGACCAAGGATGGCGGGCTCGCCGCACTCGAGATCGGGCGCGTCGGCCGCGTCCTCGCCGCCGTCGAGCCATCCACCGACGAAGAGCTGCCGCCGCCGCCGCTGGAGTACGAGGCGCAGCTCGAGCTGGCCGCCTCGCTCCAGCGCATACTCGACTCGGCCAATGCGCAGCCAGACAACTGGGCGCGCTTCTGCGCGAGGGGGGGCGCCGCCGTGCCGGCGTGGGGAGCCGCGGCTGGCGCAGTCGAAGCGGGCGGCCACGCGGCGCTCGCCCTGCTGCTCCGCGCCGCCTCGACGCTCCGCGGAGACGCCTCGCTCCGCACCCTTCTCAAGCTGCTCGTGCTCGCCCTGCCCGACCCGACCGCGACTCTCGCACCGCGCATCGACGTGGAGCGTCTCCTCGCCTCCTTCTCGCTGCCACGCTTCGTGCGCCAGCTCGTCCTGGGCGCCGCGCGCGCGCCGTTGCGCGCCGAGGCGTGCGCCGTCGTGCGCGGCCTCTGGGCCCACGCCGTCACGCCCGCCGATCGGAATCACGTCTTTTTCGCCGTGCGCGCGCAGCTGTCGCCGCTGCCGCTCCACGGTGCCGCCGCGCACGAGCTGCTAGGCTTCCTGGGAGACGTGCTCACCGCCGCCGACGCGCCGCCGCCGGGCGAGGTGCTCGACTTGCTGGTCACTTCGCTCAAGGCGCAGAACGCGCTGCTGCTCGCCCACCCAAACGCCGCCACCTACGCCGCGCTCGGCGGTCTGCTCGAGCTTGAAGCGCACCACCTCGAGACAGCGCCCTGCCTGGCCGCGGGCCGGCCCGAGGCGCCGCCAACGACGGTCCGGCTGGAGAGCCTCCGCGCAGAGACCAAGTTCACCGAATCGTGCCAGATCGTGGCGCTGAGCGGTTCGCACGCGCTGCACGGCGGCACGCTGCGGATCACCGACGCGCGCCGCTCGATGAGTGTAGCCACGGTGAAACTTTACTGCAACAACAAGCCCGTCGGCGATCTGGGCGAGCTCAAGAACCAGTGGGGGAGGTGGAAGAAGGTCAAGACGCTCACGGTGCCGCTGGGCCAGCCGGAGGTCAAGTTTTCCTTTGCGGTGCCCGTGGTGGCGACCAATTTGCTGATCGAGTACGCAGCCTTCCACGAGACGGGCGCCGCCGCAGGTAAGAACAAATAAAGCGCCTCTATACATATATATGTGTGTATATATATATTCTTAAATAGTTTATATACATGTATGATTGTATATATATATATATACATATATATATAAATATAAATATATGCGTATGTATATATATATATATATATATACATATATATATATATATATATATACACCACCTACAGCCCGAGGCCATTTCGCCGTTTCAAATGCCTTGATATGGCCATCTCACGTAGTGGCAGGCAGCCTTCCACGAGGGGCGCCGCCGCCGGTAAGAACGAATAAAGCGTTTCTATACACAGATCCTAGCTCTGACTTCGTTCGTTCTTTTAGTTAAACACGCTCTCTCCACACGCGTGTGTGAGTGAGAGCACCCCGTGCTGCTCGACTGCTGTACTCGCTCCACTCTCCACTGCTCGCCCTCGCCGTGCCGTCATTCACACACGCACGCACTCTCTGCTCTCTCCGCGATTGCTGTGGTCGCTCGCTCGCTCTCTCTCTCCCTCTCTCTCTCTCTGACACTTGGCGGCTGGCGAGTTGGGGAGTATCTACAGCCCGAGGCCATGTCGCCGTTACAAATGCCTCGATATATCTCACGTAGTAGCAACTCAGGCGCGCGCGCTTGAATGGCAGCGTCATCGGGCGAGGAAGTGTATGTTATAATTTGCCGGTAAGAACAACGAAAGCGCCTCTTTACAGTACCTACAGCATTTCGCTGTTACAACTGCCTCGATATATCTCACGTAGTAGCAACTCAAGTGCGCGCGCTTGAATGGCAGCGTCATCGGGCGAGGAAGTGTATGTTATCGTTTGCTCCTGTCGGCTTACGACCACACACCAAAGCGACGAATGCCCGTGCGCCTTGTGCAGCAGTGCCCCGCGCTGCTGTCGGTTTTGGCCTTAACAAGAGATGCACTTACTTCAAAGCGTTTGTGCACGAGTCAATCACCCTATCATTGCCCCCCCCCACAGGCAATGCCCACACTATCGCAATACTCTTGCACGACCATCGCGCAATGAACGGTCCCCACCCGACCCGCCCTTTGTATGCCATACACCAAACAATATTGGTAATGGCAATATCATGTAAAGGCCAATGTCGGTTCAACCCGGATCCCTAACCCATGCCGGCTGGATCCAGGATGACCGACCCCCACCAACGCGACGAATCGTATGTCCTTATAGAAGCTCCACTGCCAGTTTTTGCTAACATTACCAACGCGACGACTGCCCGTGCGCTTTGTGTGTCCTCAGAGAAGCTCCAGTGCCAGTTTTTGCTAACACCACCAACGCACTTATGTCCTCAGAGAAGCTCCAGTGCCAGTGTTTACTAACACCACCAACGCGACGACTGCCCGTGCGTTTTGTGTCCTCAGAGAAGCTCAGTGCCAGTTTTTGCTAACACCACCTGTGTGTGTGTGTGTACATATTTACACACACACACACACACACACACATACATAACCAACGCGACGAATGCCCCGTGCGCCCTTATGTCCTCAGAGAAGCTCCAGTGCCAGTTTTTGCTAACACCACTATAGGCGGGGCTGCAGTGCATAGCAGTGACAGACGCGGCGTAACAACACTATAGGCGGGGCTGCATAGCCACCACCACTTCTCTACGCTCTATACGCCCACGCGTTGTAGATTGTAGAGCACTTCGCCAACACCAACACACACAGTACACAGTTACCAACGCGGCGAATGCCTGTGCGCTGTTTGTGTCCTCAGAGAAGCTCCAGTGCCAGTTTAGCTAACACCACTACAACCTACATCGATCTAGGCGAGCTTGCCATGGTTGTGCAAGTAAGCAACATATCGAGTGAGACTCGGGGAAGGAAAACTTCTTTGCTGACGAATGCCCGTGCGCTTTGTGTGTCCTCAGAGAAGCTCCAGTGCCAGTTTACAAACACGAATGCCCGTGCGCTTTGTGTGTCCTCAGAGAAGCTCCAGTGCCCGCGCTGCTAACACCACCAACGCTAACACCACTAACGCGACGAATGCCCGTACGCTGTTTGTGTCCTCAGAGAAGCTCCAGTGCCCGCGCTGCTCTCGCTCGGTGGCGGACCGGCACGGCATCTGCAAGCACTGCGGCGACAACGCCTTCCAGTGCCGCCAGTGCCGCAACATCAACTACGAGAAACTCGACGCGCTGCTCTGCAACGAGTGCGGCTTCTGCAAGCACGCGCGCTTCGACTGGACCCTCAGCGTGCGGCCCTCTTTTGTGGTGGACGCCATCGGCTCCGAGCAGGTTTATACACACACATATATATATATATATATAGACATATATATATATATATGTGTGTGTGTGTGTGTAAATATGTATGTATATATATATATATATATATATATATATATATATATATATATATATATATATATATATATATATATATATATATTTATATATATATATTCATAGATATAGATATGTGTATATATACATATATACATACATGTAGATATTCATATATATATAACTATATATGTGTGTTATACATGTATGTATATGTACCGCTGTCTCTCGATACTGATCTAACGCAACCACGCCCTCTCCCTTCTTTAGGCTCGCTCCACTGTAGGTATACATATATATATTCATATAGATATAACTAGATGTGTATATATGTATGTGTATCTCTCTCGATACCGATCTACCCTCTTCTTTCTGTAGGAGCGCGAGCGGCTGCAGGCGCTGGTCGACGCCATCAACATATACATATATATATAATATATTCATCTATATATAACTATATAGGTATGTGTGTATATATATATACACATTTATGCATACGTATATACCGCTGATGCCGATCTTTCACAATCTTTCTTTAGGAGCGCGAGCGTCTGCAGGCGCTGGTCGACGCCGAGCTCGCCGCCGCCGACGGACGCCTCGGCCAGCTAACTATATATACGTGTTATACATTTATGTATACGTACCGCCGTCTCTCGATACCGATCTAACGCAAACACGCCCTCCTCTTTCTTTCCCTCGTCTCTCTTCAGGAGCGCGAGCGGCTCCAGGCTTTGGTCGATGCCGAGCTCGCCGCCGCCGACGGACGCCTCGGCCAGCTCGAGACGCACCGGCGCGCCATCGAGACGCTGCTCGCCTCGCCCGACGAGCCGCTGCCTCTCGGCCCCGCCGTCGCTAGCCTGGCCAGCACGGTCCTCGGCTCTCCCGCGGGCGAGGCGCCGCTGGGGATCAAGCCGCGGCTCGGGCTCGCCGCGGTGCTCTACGCTAAGCAGGGCGCCGCCGCGCACGATGCGCTCTTCAAGTCGGCCATGACGCTGCAGGCGGCGCGCGCGGAGCTGCTGCGCTACACGCAGGCCGGCGGCGGCGGCGACGCTGGTGGCGCCAGTGTCGGCGGCGGCGGCGGTGGTGGCGGCGGCGGCGGTGCCGGCGGCGGCGGAGGCACGGAGGCGATGGAGGTGGTCGAAACCGAGGCAGGGGGCACCTCCACCTCCACCGAGCATCCGCCGGTTGTTGTGCCCAACCTCCGCTTCGACTCTGCGTCGGCGCTCGTGCTCGAGACGCTCGCCCTCTTCGAGCGTCTGGCGGCCAAGCCCGCGCTGCGCGACGCGCTCCTCGACCGCGGGCTGCTCGCCGAGCTGCTCACCGCCAACCTGACTAACGTGCCGCGCCGCACGCAGGCGAGTGCCACGCGGCTGCTCTGCCTGCTCAGCCTCGGCTCGGCGCCCGCCACGGGCCAGCTCACCGCGTCGCTCGGGTCGAGACTCGAGCTGCTCGTGGCGGCCCACGGCTCGCTCCCGCACGACAAGCTGCTCGAGCCGGAGGTGGCGCTGCTCTGCGAGCTCTGCGCGATGCACGACGAGCACTGGCCCGCGCGCCTCGCTCTCCTCTTCCGCGCCCTGGGCCGCGGGCTCGAGCACCTTGGCTCGGCCCTCCTCTGCCGCCGCCTCCTCCTCCCCTGCCTCCGCGTCGTCGTCGGCATCGTCGGCGCCGCGCCGCCCGCGGCCGAAACCATCGACTTTTCCCCAATGGCGCTCGACTTCTCCTCCCCTCCCGCCGAGCCGCCGCCCGCCCTCGACTTCGGCGCGTGGCTCTGCGACCCGCGCGCCGCCTTCGCCGCGTGGGAGCGCTCCAGCACCGCGGAGCCGCTCTCCCGCGCCGAGGCGCTGGCGCTCCGTTTCGGCCGTCGCTGGCGCGCGCGCGCCGCCGGCAGACCGCCGCCTGGTGGTGATGGTGGTGGTGGTGGTGGTGCCGCGCCCTCCTCGTCCAACTGGCTGTGCGAACTTCTGCTCTGCGCGCCCTGCCAGCCCGTCCGCGAGGCGGGCGCCACGCTGCTGCTCCGGGTGTGCGCCGAGACCGGCGACGGCGCCGACCCTGCGCTAGACTTGCTGAGCGAGATGGTGTCTCGCTACCTGCCTCTCGCCGTGGAGGCTGGCGGCGCCACTTCCGTTGAGTTCTTCGAGGCGCTGAGCACGCTGCTCGTCTCGGAGCGCCGTCGCCTCTTCCTCGTGGCGCGGGTACCGTACTAACTAATACCCACGAATGCCCACTACAATACCCACTAACACCTACTAGTATTCACTCATACCCCCTAGTGTGATCATTCTCAAAAGAAATGAGCACGCTGCTCGTCTCGGAGCGCCGCTGCCTCTTCCTCGTGGCGCGGGTACCGTGCTAATACGACGGACGAATACCCACGACTAATACCCACGAATGCCCACTACATTACCCACTACATTACCCACGAAGACCCACTAAGACCTCACCAGTACTGATACCCACTAACACCCACTGCTATTCACTCATGCCCACTAGCAGGTACCGTACTAATACGACTCACTAATACCCACGAATGCCCACTACAATGCCCACTAACACCTACTAGTATTCACTCATACCCCCTAGTGTGATCATTCTCAAGAAATACATGAGCACGCTGCTCGTCTCGGAACGGCGTCGCCTCTTCCTCGTCGCGCGGGTACAATATATATATATATATATATATA
>Ga0105054_10004547_pt1 | contig 20616 bp, 22 predicted proteins | sample BON02_FD_78091 | JGI IMG/M metagenome (GOLD analysis project Ga0105054, IMG submission 78091) | Freshwater microbial communities from Lake Bonney liftoff mats and glacier meltwater in Antarctica - BON-02 (megahit assembly) | ecosystem: Environmental > Aquatic > Freshwater > Ice > Glacier...
AAATAAATGGACCATATTTCCAGGGACTATTGTTCTGCATTTGCTTAACGAATTGATAAGCTTTTTCAAAGTTTATATTTGTATAGGATGCATGTAATTCTCCAATTCCGTGACAAGCTTCATTATTGGCTAACTCAATTAAAATTTCCTCGAAATTTGCCAATCTGAAATCATCATCATGTAAAACTGCCCTTGAATTAATTAGTAGATCGTGGTCGGTTTCACTGTCTCTCACTCTTCCATACCCATAAGGTGCATGGTATCTTCCAAAATCAAAATAGAGGCATTTACCGGTGCTTGCTTCAATAAGAATAACTGCTGCATGCCCAACCTTATAAAAATTATTTTTGTTGAATCCGAATAATTTCATAGTCGAATCGTACCATGACCCAGATTGTTTACACCAGGTTTGGGGCCACGCTAAGCTTATTGCGAATCCAGTATACATTATAAGTTATTTAAATCAATTTTCTCGTTTTGTCCGTCTATCAGATCATGATAAATAAAGTATGTACCTTGATCATCTAATCTGAATTGGGAGATACTTAATGTCTGTAGATCATTCTCTCTTTTCATTAAAATATCGTTTTCAGAGTCTGCACTATGATTCCCTAAATGGAATTTTAATACATCACAATCAGTCTCCTCCCCGCACTTATCTAGCCAATTTTCAAACCATTTGGTTCTAAGTTTCCGGTTCTCTTGTGAATAGAGTGTTGCAGATGACCATATCTTTGGGATACTTTTATCCAAATCATGAATATGTTTTTTTTCACCATCCCAAACAAGTTCTTTGAAGTCAAGAACCTCCTGATAATTAAGTAAAAGTAAAGTAAATGGTTCGATACCCTCTAAGTGCAAATTTTTCAAAAAATCACCATGAGAGGAAAAATTGAAACTTTCCAATAGAATTGCGCCCCTACTTATTCTGTAGTTTAATTCTTTTTTATGATTTTCAAAACCCCCATTAAGTAAACAGGCAATTTGTTTATTTGAACTCATTGCTATCCAGGTTCCACCAGCTAATTCATCTTTTGGGTAAACAAGTGTATTTCCCATTTGCTTATAAAGCATAGGTTTACGTGTGGACCGGAATATTTTCTCGTCTCTGCTTGAAGTTAAAACGAAACCCTCTTTTAAGGGAATAAAGGTGACTGTACACATTATCTATTGCGATTTAATAGCTTTAGAAATTCACCAATCTATACATTCAATATTCAATAGAATCTAATGAATTTTTGTATTTTATTGTGGACTGCGCAACTCCCCAATTAATACTTATTAAATGATCCAGACCCTGTTCCATTAATCCAATTTTAATTAAGGCCTGATGATGAATGCTGTGTTCTAAACAATAAGCTAATTCCCGGTTTACTGAAGTCTTCATTGATTTGTATTGTTCATCATGAGACGAAAAGTTTCCAGATAGCTCAAGTGTTACTTCAGTATTAATCAATGTAATTTTGCTGCAAATTTCATCTATGAACTGCTTTGCATATTTAGGGTTGTTTTCAAGATTCATATTCCTAGCTCTCTGATCATAATTAACAATTCCCCTATCAAGGCCATTAAGTAGACAAGAATAAAACTCCAAAATATGACGTATATGCTGCCCTACAGTAGCATTTGATAGAGTATTCGATTTATAGGTATACTGATCTTCGTTAATAAGCGAAATGGCCTTTTTAATTTCTTCCAAATTTTCTTTACAGTTATTTATCATTTTGCATTAACAATTATAATTTTAGTTAGGTTCTCATTTGTAATTGGATCCTCGAGCTGTAGTTCAACTTTTGGAATTTTAGGGAACCAAAATGTTCCACCGTCTAAATGAATATATATCTTTTTTACAATCAGCTCCTTATTATTAAAAGCTGTAAATACTTTGAAGAGCCCATTTTTATCCTTTTTGATATGGAAATTCCTTTTTTTGTAAGATACGAACTGAAATATAGTTTCGGATTTACTATTTGTAATATAATTCAAACCATAAGCATACGTTTTTTGAATCCAGGATAACGGAATTATCTTTCCATTTTCAGTATGCCTAAGCCAATAAATTGTCATTGGACTTTTTGTATCGATTTGGTTCGAATCAGTAACATTCAAATCATAAAATATTTGATTAGCATCTTTGCTTCGTTCAATTATAAATAAATTATGTTTATTGCTTCCTGAAACCTTGTCTTTAAATATAGCAGGAATATAAAACAAGGGTATAAATATTAAAACAACAAATATTTTATAACTCATATATCAATATTTTGAGTCTAAATATTCCTTTTTTTCTATTTGATATATAGTCAACTTGGGCGTATTGTGAATAAATCAGTTATAAATTAATAGCTAAAATCAATCTTTATTTTGTTATTTTAATATTTTAAATTACTGAAAGGGCATCATCAAAAGCTTTGCTGATTTCATTATTGGTTTTTGCAATACTGATTTGCGAAATCAACTTTTTGGTTTTAGCATCTATAAAATAGATTACCCCTGTCCCTTTGTTATTTTTAGCAATTTCTGATATGCCCGCTTTGGTATAATTAACTTTTGAAATAGCTTTTGTTTCCTTATTAGAAAGATCATTTATGATAATTTGAAACATGTTATTTTTCTTGTAATTAGAAATTACATTTTCTTCTACCCTTTTTCCATTTGCTCTACAAGTAGGACACCAAGAGGCAGTGTTTACCATAACAATTACCTTTTGAACATCAGAATTAGAGGTAGAGTTTGTTGATTGAGACACGCTAACATTTGCGAATGCAATAAATGTTATCACCGTTAATATCAGTTTTTTCATCTGTTTATTTTAATCATGTCAGATTCTATCTTAAAGTTTTAATAAAATTTAATAGATCTTATATTAATACTCCGCCTCAACTGTAACTTCTACAGTTTTTGCAATGTTTGTGGAAGGCTTGCCTTTTTCAAAAGCGATATTATAACTTGCAAGGGGAATATTGAATTTACTCTTTACCGTTAAATTCTTTCCATTAACTGTAATGTTTACTTTTTCGTTAAACGGATTCGCTTTCCCATTAATAGTCATCTCACCTGCTATCATTGCATTGTAGGTTCCATTTTTCTCGAAATTGATTTCAGATAGGTTTACAATTTTGGCAATCAGCTTTGCTTTTGGATTCTTTTGGGTATCTAAAAAATTTTCTGAGTTAAAATGCTTTTGCATTAATGCCTTTTCAAATTCAAAGCTTTGCATAGTGACAGAAAATACGATATCCCCAGATTGGGTATCGAAAGTGCTTACCGATTTATAGTTATGAGCCTCAATATCCTCAGCTGCTGTGGTGCTAAAGAATTTGATATGAGTTTTGCTACTTGTTAATTTACTTAATGCCGGGGCAAAGGCTGATGTTGCAAGTGTTACCACTACTAAAATCGCTGTTATTGCTTTTCTTTTCATTTTGTTTATGGTTATTTGTTTATAAAATTGTTTACTTGTTGGTTACTAGGTCACATTTTTCCATTATTACATCTTCATACATGTCTAAGTCAGAATCGAATGATGCACCTGAGCGAATTACCCCTTTAATAATAATTTCATCCCCTATTTTAAGATTTGAAGCATTAGCATTTGTTTCCCTTGAAAATGTACAACTAACACCTGCCGAGTCTGATTGGGATTTTAATAAGACAACCTTGTTACCATTAAAGTCCTCGGAGATCTTCTTGATAATTCCACTGATCTCAATAATTTTCGATTCACCTTCTTTATCTAAATACTTTTTATTTGCTTTTTCAGGATTCGATAGGTACTCACCTACGATTTGAGTTGAGCTAAGTGTGAAATCGGTTCCAGATGCCTGAACATCTCTATGAGGCATATTGAACATATAATAGACAATGCTTCCGCCAATTACTACTAACAACCCAATTACTAAAAGTGCAATCTTTATAATTTTTTTTCTCTTCATAATCGAATAAAGTTTTGGTTAACTTAACAATTAGACGCACCTTCTTTATTATCCTGACAAAAAATCAAAAATCATTTTCCGAATTCCCTTTAGTCAGGTATTTAGTGTAAATACAAATAAGAAGATATGACGAATACTATTTCCGACATCGAATTTATAGGTTGTGGGTTTCCGGTGAACTTAGTATCGGTATTTTCTTGGGAAAAATTGGCTTATAATATTCAACCAATGGAATGGTGTATAGTTATTGGATTTTTTTTACAGCGGCATTGCCTATTTCAATAAATTTCCGAGGTGGCATATAACCGGTAGTATATAAAATAGGGTAGCCATTTTTATTTAAATAAATTAGAGTGGGATAACCTTTGATTTGATATTTTGCGGCTAAGATAGCGCCATCACCTTCTTCTCCATTTAATGAAATATTAATAAATGAACGGTTATAAAACTCAGCTGTCTTTTGATTAGAGAACGTATTCATTTTCATCAACTTACATGATACACACCAGCTTGCATATATATCCAGAAAAATAGGTTTGTTTTCTTTTCTCGCTTTCTGCACAGCTTCTTTCCAGGATCCTTTAAAAAAGACAATCCCTTTTTGATTTATAACTTCCGGTTCTTGTGATCCGGCTAAAACAATTTGCAGAAGCAGAGTGAGTATTAGAATAATATTTCTCAGAGCCGTTTTTTTATCTTAATGAAGGTTTTTAATAATCTTTTCTTTCAATGCTTCATTTTTTATTAAAGGAGCACTCTCCGAACTACTTATTAGTTCATGCAACAAATCATCTATTATTAAGCTTTGTTTCTCGTAATATAAGCACACAACACACATTCTATTATGAATTTTTAACTGTGTCTTTTCTTTAAATGAAAGACCAATGAGTGATTTTTTTTCAATTAAAGATGTTGCTTTTTTGCATGAAAGCATTAACATATTCATTATCCTTCCCATCACCTTATTTTCTAAACCTGTTAATATCTAAGCATTTTCTGAGCTGTAATTTGGCTCTGTGTAAAATCTGCCAAAAATTAGATGCTGTTATTTCCAATTCCTGACAAATTATATCACCTTTTTTTTCTTCTAAGTATTTTAACTGCAGCGCTGCATGCCATTTGGCTGGAAGGTTCTTCATACAATTCTCTAATATACTTTTAAAAGCACTATCATCTAATAGATGGATTTCCTCATCAGGCCAATTACGAGGAATCTCTTCTTTTAGCCACCCTTCATCTTTAGTAAAAAAAGTATTCATTGTTTTTTCACTATAATCACCCATTTTAGTAGTTAAAACCGGACTGCGATAAATCTTTCTGAAATGTTCAGCGATCTTATTATTTAGTATGGCAAATAGCCAAGTCTTTGGTTCACTTTTACCTTCAAATTTCCGGATTGACTTGAAGGCTGATAAAAATGTATCTTGAACTAAATCTTCAGAACTTTCTTTATCACCAGTTTTATAAAAAACCCATGAATACATTTTATCAGAATGTAAAGCTACCCAAGACTTTAACGTTTCCTCATCGCTTGATAAGCTCATATTTTTGTTTCAAATTGAGCTTTATACATTAAACTCATAATAAACTAAAATAGTTTATCTTTTAAAATTATCCAAAATAAGTAATTGGAATTTTATATAATAAGAACATCCACTTGGTAAGACTAAGCAGTAACCTAAAGTTATAAAAATCATAAGCCCCGTCCGGCAATCCGGAACGGGGCTTTTTGATTCTCACTCAAATTATTATTCCTTAACCAATTGTTTTACATACCACACTTTATTTTGGTTTATAGAAATATAATATATTCCATTTTCAGGTAGAGATATCTGCTTCATGTAGGTACCATTAAAATTGGCAACCTCATCCGTAAATATTTGCTTCATATCGCTGTTCAAAATCCTTACTCTTATGGGGCCTTTGCTATCTAAATTGAACGAGATTCCGATCTTAGCATTGGAAAAATTCGGGAATAAAGTGATATCCCTTACATTCAGGAGATTATCGATATTCTCAATACCGGTAATGCTTTTCATTTGACTTTTTTCTGCATCATTAATGCGGATATTCATCCTACTGGATATGCCGTTCTTATCAGTCGAATTATAATTAAATGCAGAGGAATTATTCCTATTCCTCATGGCGGGAAATTCGCTTCTTTCAAATTCAAAAGCCATAGGTGGAGGAGGGTGCATTGGCATCTCTGGAAAACGGGGTGCCCTTGGTGGTGCCATATTCCGGTGCATAGTAATGATACGTTTTCTGAGGGTACTATCCAATCCGTCCATTTGAAACCTGAACTCTTTCATTATGGTATCAGTATTAAAGTCAAATGACATGCTGTCGCCTTTAAACTTGAAAACATTAAATCCATCCGGCATTTTATTATTGAGATTAAATTCGAAATCTCCCATATCCTTATCATCCCAATGCAGGACATGTGGGCCATCACCTTTCCGGCTTATAGTGATCTCCTTGTCATTTCCAGATCCGGGTTTAACAATTATTCGTTTTTCATTCCGCCCGCCGGGTCCTTTAATGTGGCTTTCCATATCTTTGAATTCTTGCCTTAAACGAATTCTTTCTTGCTGATCTGCCTCGCTTAATTTTTTACCATTGATTATGGTGTCGCCATTTTTAATAATAATGCTTTGGCTGATCCTTTTTTCTTCCTGCGCCTTCGCAGAAGTGCCTGAGCTTACAACGATGAGAGTAATAAAACCCATCAACATAAGGTGTGGATTGAGTATGAACCTTTTCATATTTGCTTTGTTTTAAATTTAGTTTTTAAAATGTTGCTATTTAAGCGAGCCGGTTTGCAGAACCAAATGTAAATGGCTGTTTGATTGGATTTTGTTAATGCTTTGTTAAAATATGTTAAAACTATATTGACAAAGAGAGTGTTGTGTATTTTTGTTTCAGGATGAAGAGTAAAAGCATCAGTTTGATAATTGGATTAATGGCCATCGCCTTGTTGGGTGTAATGGGAATGCAATGGTATTTTTTCAGGCAGTCTTACCAGCTTCAATCACGCTTGTTTGATCAATCCGTGCATGAAGCATTGAACAATGTGGTTGAAAGGCTTGCCAAAAGAGATGCTAATAATTTTCTTGAAAAGAAGGCAGAGTTTGTCAGCCTTCCTAAACCTGCAATTATTGAAAGGACACCGGTATATGTGGCTGCCCCTGAAAAACCTGTTAGGATAAAGCCCAGGAAACCAAGAATGTCAGACGAAAATTATATGCTGGTTCAGCAAAGAAAAGCGGATAGTATATTCATGATCAGAGACAGTCTGATGAGAGCCAGATATCCAAATATTGTTTCATTTAATGATGCAGTTTCAGCATCTGAACTAAAAGATCTTGAATATAACCTGCGGGTAGATGTCTTTCAGGTGGAGGATGCATTTGGTCAGATCCATGAGCAAACGCGAAGAACAATTTCCAGAGCATCAAAAGGCCACCCTCAAATCAATGCTGCAATAAATGGATCCGCTCCGGGTTTATTACCTGATTCTGTGACTCAGTATATTGTGTTTGACCCGATTGAGGGTGCTTTTCTGCGCACCATTCCAAGGCCAAGATTAAGGAATCTGCCACGCCCTCCCGAACCACCGGATGCTGTACAGGATAACAGGGTACAAAAAGTAAACCAATATTTTGCCAAGGAAAACAAAGAGGATGTATTCAAAGATCTTTATCAGGAATATAGGGAGGTTGATATTCCATTAAACAAACGGGTTCACCCACAGACGCTGGACTCTATTCTCAGAGCAGAATTACGTAATCTCTCGATTTTGAGTAATTATGAGTACAAAGTTACTTCTTCAAAGAGGGACTCTCTTATTTTTACACGAGCTTCTAATCAAACGAAATTCCTACCCTATAATAGCTATGAAACGCCGCTCTTTCCAAAGGATATGATCAGAGATTCAGGAATGCTGACCATTACATTCCCCGATAAGAACTCCATCATTCTCTCTAATATGACAGCCATGATGGGTTTGTCGGGCGGCTTATTGCTGATACTGATCTTCAGCTTCGGATACACTATTCATTCTATTCTGATGCAAAAGAAGATTTCAGAAATGAAGACTGATTTTATTAATAACATGACCCATGAGTTTAAAACTCCCGTAGCTACCATTATGATCGCAAGTGAGGCCCTGAAAGATCCGGAACTGACAACTGATAAAAGCAGGATTGAACGCTTGGCAAATATTATTTACGATGAAAATGTTCGTCTTGGAAGTCACATTGAACGGGTGCTAAATATTGCAAAAATTGAAAAAGGTGATCTAAAACTTGAACGCAGGGATGTAGATATGAACGATCTGCTTTCAGCGATAGTAGATAGCATGTCCCTTCAGCTTCAAAAGAGGAATGCTAGCATTGAACTCGATTTGAAAGCTACTCGTTCGACAGTTAGTGGTGATGAACTTCATCTGTCAAATGTGATCTTTAACCTTCTTGATAATGCCAATAAATATAGTCCTGAGAATCCGCAGATTAAGATTAGCACCTTCATCTTCGGCAAAAACCTTATTATTCGGGTTTCTGATAAGGGGATTGGAATGAGCAAAGATCAGTTATCAAAAATATTTGACCAGTTTTACCGGATTCCAACCGGGAATTTGCATGATGTAAAAGGTTTTGGTTTGGGTTTAAGCTATGTGAATAATATTGTTAAACGGCTGAATGGAACGATCAGGGTGAAGAGTGAAAAAGATCTTGGATCAGAATTTGAGATAAGTCTTCCTTTAAAACCTGTGGCCTAAAGGGTCGGGTTAAATAAAAATATTTTTCCTTTTTGGGATCCTTGATATGAAAAAAATATTGCTAGCCGAAGACGACCCGAATCTGGGTATGCTATTACAGGATTATTTGCAATTAAAAGGAAAATTTGAAGTAGTACTTTGTCAGGACGGTGATGAAGCTCTTAAAGCGTTCAACAATAACCATTTTGACATGTGTATCTTCGATGTGATGATGCCCAAAAAAGATGGATTTACGCTGGGTAGGGACATTCGTCGTATTAATCCGCATGTTCCAATCATTTTTGCAACAGCCAAGACCATGATCGAGGATAAAGCAGAGGCCTATAATTTAGGTGGGGATGATTATATCACAAAACCCTTCCGTATTGAGGAATTACTTTTAAGGATCAATGCTTTATTAAAACGGGTATCAGATCCTGAAAAGACCGAAGCATCAGATTTGCCTTCAAAATTTGAAATTGGCACTTATAAATTTGACTATACTGCACAATTGATCACAAATGTTGATTCTCAGCAAAAGTTATCTACCAAAGAAGCAGAATTACTCAGGCTATTGTGTCTCAAGAAAAATGAAGTTCTCACCCGCGAAGAGGCATTGATCTCAATCTGGCATGATGATAACTATTTCAATGGCAGGAGTATGGATGTTTTCTTGAGCAAACTCCGCAAGTATCTTAAAGAAGACCCGAAGGTTGAGATCATCAATGTGCATGGAAAAGGATATAAATTATTGGTTAGTTGAATTTTAGTCTAGCAATAATTTTTGTTTTTTATATCTTTAGATAAACCATCGTTCATGAAATTTCCCTCATTGCAGACTTTTGTCCTATCTATCAGGACTGTTCTGTTTCGGTTCCCGCTCGAAATTTGTTTTGCTCTGCTAGGAACCGTGGCGGCCACCGTTTTCATAGAGATAAGTGATCTCAAAGTGCTTGCAGAGAACTTTTGTCTGAGGCTGATTATGATAGCTAACCTGGGCCTTGTTTTATCCCTTTCACTCAGTCTTTTTTCAGAAAGCAATTCTTTTTCCTTCCTAAAAAAAATGCTGTTTAGGATTTTGATCATACTTTTTGCTATTGCATTATTTTTATTAATCGATCCCTTAAAACGTGAAACAGATTATTTCAGATTTATTTTATTGGCACTGGCTTTCCATCTCTTGGTTTCCTTTGTTGCTTATTTCGGGAAAAGCCATATCAATGCCTTCTGGCAATTCAATAAGACCATTTTTCTGCGGTTTTTAACAGGGGGCTTGTACAGTACAGTACTCTTTCTTGGTCTTGCGGCTGCAGTTGGATCTATGAATTTCCTGTTCAATTTTAAGTTTGACTGGGATACATTTGCCATACTTTGGGTCTGGATCGTAGGCATCTTTCAAACCGTCTTTTTCCTGTCGGGAGTTCCTGTAAATTTGAACGAACTTCAAGAGGATAAAACTTATCCCGGCGGACTTAAAGTCTTCACCCAGTTTGTACTTATTCCCTTAGCTACTGTTTACGCCATAATACTGCTGGCCTATGAAACTAAGATCCTGATCGAATGGCAACTTCCCAAAGGTCTGGTTTCTAATCTGATACTTGGGTATGCGGTTTTCGGGATATTGTCATTGCTTTTAATATATCCGGTTAGGAATCAGAATGAAAATAAATGGTTGAAAACATTCAGCCGCAGCTTTTATTACGTGCTTATCCCATTGATAATATTGCTTTTCTGGGCAGTTTTGGCCAGAGTTATTGACTATGGAATTACAGAGGAACGTTATTTTTTAATCATTCTGGCAGTCTGGCTCACTTTTATTTGCGCCTATTTCCTGATTTCAAAAAGTCAGAATATTATGATTATCCCCTTCAGTTTATGCCTGGTAACGGTATTTTCTGTTTACGGTCCGCAAGGTGCTTTTTCAACATCGAAAAGATCTCAGATTAATGAACTGAAGCAATTGTTCGAAAAACACAAATCGCTAGAGGGAGATAAGGTCATTGCATTAAAGATTAAGCCCGGGAAAGAGGACATGGCCAGGATGCTCAATATTGTAGATTACCTTGTTAATATGCATGGCCTGGAAAGTTTCAGTCCGATTCTAAAGCGTGATCCGTCTATAGTTGAAGATTCATTGCTTGCTATTGCCGCTGAGAAGAAATACGATCCCCGGATCAGCCGTTGGGAAATAAAAAGCCGAAAAAAGCTTTGGTTATATACTTATTTGAACCTTCAGCCTGATGATTCAAACAGTTCTAAACTGAATCTTGGAATAAACAGTTTTGAAGCCTATAATGTAGACCTTCTCCCTTTAAATGAAGCCGATTATATGCTTATTTTAAATTTAAGCGGCGATACCTTGTCAAACATGATAAACGCAAATAAATTGCTCATTTCGCGTATCAAAAATCAGAATAAAATAGAGGTGAGATATAAATCAGAAATAAAATATATCCTTCTTGATTCGCTGATTAATAGACTGGACACAGAATTTAAGAAGCAGAAATTATCTGAAAAACAAGCAATGCGGGTCTCCAGGCAATTACTTACTCAGGAAATTGAATTTAATGGGCTGAGGCTTCAAATATTATTCAATCGAATAAACTTTAATGACAATAAAGACCTGCTTTCAGCAGATGCTTATGTTCTAATAAGTCTAAAAAATTGATTAGAATAATTTTATTTAAAGCCCCTGCCACTTTTTCTTTATAAATCAAACTTTATCCCCTGTGCTAGCGGTAGTTTATCCGAATAATTTATTGTATTGGTCTGGCGGCGCATGTATGCTTTCCATGCATCGGAGCCTGATTCCCTGCCGCCGCCGGTTTCCTTTTCACCGCCAAAAGCTCCTCCGATTTCAGCTCCTGATGTACCGATATTCACATTGGCTATGCCGCAATCAGATCCCGCAACGGAAAGGAACTGCTCTGCTTCGCGTAGGTTTAGGGTCATGATTGCAGATGAAAGCCCCTGCGGAACTGCATTCTGCATGGCGATTGCATCATCCAGAGTTTTATATTTCATCAGGTAGAGAATTGGGGCAAAAGTTTCGTGTTGAACAATGTGGAACTCGTTCTCTGCTTCAGCTATGCAGGGTTTTACATAACATCCTGATTCATAACCTTCACCCTCTAGAATCCCGCCTTCAACAATAAAATTGCCGCCTTCTGCTTTACATTTTTCAATGGAATTGATATAGTTGTAAACTGCGTTTTTATCAATTAGTGGGCCTACATGAATATTTTCATCCAGCGGATTACCTATTTTCAACTGTTTATATGCATTCACTAGTTTATTCTTAAAGGTATCATAAACGCTTTCGTGAATGATGAGCCTGCGGGTGGAGGTACATCGTTGCCCGGCGGTTCCAACTGCGCCGAATACAGCACCTACCAGCGACATTTCCAGATCTGCATCTTTCGAAATGATGATGGCATTATTTCCTCCAAGTTCCAGTAAACTTCGGCCAAGACGTGCTCCAACTGCTGCCCCAACTGCCTTTCCCATTTGGGTTGAACCGGTTGCTGAAACCAGGCCAATCCGTTGATCATGACTCATCAGTTCACCAACACTGCGGTCACCAATCAGAAGGCAGGATACCCCTTCGGGAACCTCATTTGACTCAAAAACCTTTTGTAAAATACGCTGGCATGCAATAGCTGTCAGCGGAGTTTTTTCTGAAGGTTTCCAGATACAAACATCACCACAGACTAAAGCAAGTGCCATATTCCATGCCCAAACCGCAACAGGGAAATTAAAGGCTGATATAATTCCAACTATCCCCAATGGGTGCCACTGCTCATACATCCGGTGAGCCGGTCTTTCTGAGTGCATGGTCAAGCCATATAACTGACGGGATAAACCCAAGCTAAAATCGCAGATATCGATCATCTCCTGTACTTCGCCATAACCTTCCTGCAGACTTTTGCCCATTTCATAGCTTACAAGCTTACCCAGATCACTCTTATGTAGCCGCAATGATTCTCCAAGTTGTCTGATTACTTCACCTCGCCTTGGAGCAGGCCAGCTACGCCATAGCCTGAATGCTTCCTCTGCTTTCAGAACCGCGTTCTCATAATCAGAAGTAGTAGCGAACCTTACCGATGCGATCTCTTTTCCATCTACAGGAGAAAAAATAACTTGAACTTTTTGCTGTTCATTGCTGCTCCATACTTTTCCTGTACTGCATGCTTCATTGACCGCCTGGATTCCAAGGGCTTGTAAAACCGGTAAAATATCTATTTGCATAAAATTTCGTATTTTTGACAAAGTTAAGCAATTCTCCCAAGGACAGTTTGAAAGCTTAATGACAAAAACATATTCGGACTAAGCTGCATCTTTATTTATTTATTTTCAGCTAATTAGCCTCTGAGTTGTCAGGATGTTGAAAAATAAAAGTAAAACAAATAGCGATTTGATTTAATTTAAAACAAATAAGGCTCATTGTTTATACAGAATTGGCCGGGAGAACGTTCTTAATCGTATTATTTTAGGATGGAAGAAGATTTTGAGTTTGGCTTTTCCGAAGATCCCAGATTTTCGGTAGAAAGATATGAAGAGATGATCCGTAATCAGGATCAGTATTTTTTTGATGCTCAGGCATTTGAAAATATAATTGAATACTATATCGAGAAAAACGATCCGATTAAAGCATTACAGGTTACTGAATATGCCATTAATCAGCATCCTTTCGCTGCTGTATTTTCAATTAAGCAGGCCCAGCTTTATGTGGCAACCAATCAGTTTGATCTTGCTTTTGAATCCTTGTGCAAGGCCGAAACGCTGGAACCTTCAGAAGCAGATATTTTTACCATCAGAGGGAATGTATATGAGGGAATGGAGCGGCATCAGGATGCGCTCGATAATTATGAAAAGGCACTGACCCTTGCTGAAAGCACAGATGAGATATTGCTTCATATTGCCTACGTATACCAAAGTATGGGCGATTATGAAAATTCTGTAAGCTATCTTAAGCAATGTCTGCAGCAAAATATGGAGAATCAGGATGCTCTTTATGAACTTGCATTCTGTTATGATGTTTTGGATAAACAGGAAGAAAGCATTAAGTTTTACGAGCAATACATTGATAATGAGCCTTATTCTTATGCTGCTTGGTATAATTTGGGGAATGCATTTAACAAGATGGACCTTTTTGAAAAGTCTATTGATGCCTATGATTATGCCATTCTGATTAAAGATAATTTTGCATCAGCCTACTTCAATAAAGGTAATGCACTGGTTCATTTAGACCGATATGCTGAGGCTATTGAAGTTTACAAGCAAACATTTGAATACGAGCCGCCAAGTGGCGATACTTATTGTGCTATCGGTGAATGTTATGAAAAACTCGAACGCATGGACGAGGCACGTTCATATTATAAAAAATCGGTGAAGCTTGATCCTTCACAATCCGACGCTTGGTTTGGTATCGGGGTAACTCTCGACTTTGAGGAAAGATATTTTGAATCGCTTTATTTTTATAAGAAAGCATTAGATCTTGACGATAAAAATGCAGATTACTGGTTCGCTATTGCGGATGCCCAGTATAAACTGAAGCAGTTGCCTGAATCGGAAAAGGCCTATGAAAAAGTTTTGGAATTAAATCCTGTGGATATTGAGGCTTGGCTGGATTATTCTTCCATATTGTTTGAGCAGGATAAGCTGGATTCAGCAATCGAGATTATCTCCGAAGGAATTAAAAACAACCCCGACGCAGCCGAACTATATTATAGAATGGTTGCCTATCTGTTTGCCGCTCATCAGTTCAGTGAAGCCCTTATCTATTTGGAGACTGCATTAAACTCAGATCCGGAAAAACACCATATTTTATTTGAATACCTTCCTCAACTACATGAAAATAAGGTTATTGTGGACATTATTAACCGTTATACCCGTTAAAAAAGCGATTAAAATATTAGCCTTTAGGTTTTGATTTTTTTTTGGAGATTTGCAACTGGAAGATGCGCCTGAGTTTAAGGATAGAAATCCATTGAAATACAGATCCAATTTTCTATAATCAATTATGTAACAGATGAATTATACTTTAAAGAATATCCCTGAGCGTACACAAAAACCGCGTCAGAACGGTCTAACTATGGTTATGGATAAGGGACTAAGTGTACGTGAAATTGAAGACTTCCTGGAAGTTGCAGGGTCCCACACTGATATTGTAAAACTGGGCTGGGCAACATCTTATGTAACACCAAATCTCGAAAATAAATTAAAAATTTACAGGGATGCAAATATTCCGGTATACTTTGGAGGGACACTCTTTGAGGCTTTTATTGTAAGAAATCAATTTGATGATTACCGTCGGATACTTGATAAATATGATATGAAGTTTGCTGAAGTGTCAGATGGTTCAATAACCATACCTCACGAAGAAAAGTGTGAATTTATCAGCAAGCTTACTCAACAGGTTACCGTTATCTCTGAGGTTGGGTCTAAGGATGCAGCAAAGATTTTTGCTCCGTACAAATGGATCAGTCTGATGAAAGCCGAGATTGAGGCGGGATCATGGAAAGTGATTGCAGAAGCCCGCGAGAGTGGAAATGTAGGTCTGTATCGCGATTCAGGAGAGGTAAGACAGGGTCTGGTAGATGAGATTTTAACTCAAATTCCTGCTGAAACAATCATTTGGGAAGCACCGCAAAAGGCACAGCAAGTTTGGTTTATTAAATTGATAGGTAGCAACATTAATCTTGGAAATATTGCACCTGCAGATGTTATTCCTGTTGAAACATTACGTTTGGGATTGAGGAGTGATACCTTCGATCATTTTCTGAATATGGAATAAAAGAGGCTCGAAGATTTTTATATCTGATATAGCCGCCAAATCAATTTGAACATAAAATTAATGCAACATGTTTAAAATAATCATTAAAAGTTTAAACCCGCACATGCGGGATTAATACACAAACTATATTCAAATGAAAAAATTCGGTCTGATAGGTTATCCGCTGACTCATTCTTTCTCAAAAAAATATTTTACAGAAAAATTTTTGAATGAGGGGCTTGATAATCATCAGTATGAATTATACCCACTTCCAAATCTGAGTGATCTTCCTGATCTCATAAAAAGTATTCCCGATCTGTGCGGATTAAATGTTACTGTGCCCCATAAGATTGGGGTTATGTATTATCTGGATAAGATGGATCCGGCAGCAAAGAAGATTGACGCAGTTAACTGTATAAAAATTGTAAATCATCAGCCTGTTGAGGCATTTTTCAGTGGTGAGCTTTCCTCCATGAATGTCAAGCTTGAGGGCTATAATACGGATGCTTATGCATTTGAGGAATCTTTAAAACCATTAATAAAAAAGCATCATCAAAAGGCCTTGGTTCTTGGAACAGGAGGAGCCTCGAGAGCTGTGGTTTATGTGCTTGAAAAATTGGGGATTTCCTATCGCTTGGTTTCAAGAAGAAACATTCGAAAGCAGTTAAGTTATAAAAAATTGACAGCAGATATTCTCAATGAATATTTATTAATCATAAATACAACGCCCTTAGGAACCGCTCCAAATATTGAAGAATGTCCGGATATACCTTATGAATTATTGGGTAGTAAACACCTTCTCTATGATCTGATATATAATCCTGCAGAAACCGAGTTTCTTAAACGGGGGAAAGCAAAAGGTGCAGCCATAAAGAATGGGATTGAAATGCTGCATATGCAGGCAGAAAAATCCTGGGAAATATGGAATAGCTGATGAGAATTCACTTTCTATACCATTTTTTTTTGACTACGTTTCTGTTTATTTCCTGTGGCACTGAATATTCTCCTAAACCCCGTGCTTATTTTAGAATTGAATTGCCTGAGAAAAAATACCAGTCCTATTCAGGTGATTGCCCGTATAACTTTGATTTTCCGGTGTATGCATTAGTTCAACCTGATAGCAGCAGGGATGTAAAACCTTGCTGGCTGGATGTAAACTATCCGCAATTTAATGGCCGGATCCATTTAAGTTATCAGCCTATCTCCTCAACAGCCGAATTCAATCAGCTTACCGAGGATGCCAGGACATTTGCATTTAAACATACTGTAAAGGCCACTGCAATAGATGAGGCAATAATATCTTATCCCAAAGAAAAAGTTTACGGAATTTATTACTCCATTGATGGAAATACTGCGTCTTCTGTCCAGTTTTTTCTTACAGACAGCACAAAAAACTATCTTCGTGGAGCTCTTTATTTCAATGAACAACCCCGGCTTGATTCAATACAACCGGTTCTGGATTTTATTAAAAAAGATATAGACCATATGATCAAGACATTTAAATGGAAAAATGAATGAAACTATTTTATTTATTAGCTCTCCTATTCATTTCTCAAAGTGCTCAGGCTCAACTAAACAGCGATGAGAAGAAAATCATTGAATACATCAGGGCGAATTTTACTGAGTCTGAAGAACTGCTCATTGAATCGGTAAATATCAACAGTGGTACCCTAAATGTTGATGGTGTAAGAAAAGTTGGTGCTATTTACCGCAGAGAGCTTGACAAGCTTGGTTTTGTTACTGAATGGGTTGATTTGCCTGATTCTTTAAGACGGGCCGGTCATCTGGTTGCGAGCCGCAAAGGTTCTCAGGGAAAACGATTGTTTTTAATTGGTCATCTGGATACTGTTTTCGAATTGGACATGGAATTCAGCCCCTATACCCGCTTGAATGATTCGACCGCAACCGGACAGGGTGTTAATGATATGAAAGGTGGTAATATGGTAATAATCTCAGCATTAAAAGCGCTGCATTCCCTCAAATTACTTGATAATACACATATCATCGCCTACTTCACCGGAGATGAAGAAAGTTCAGGTTCTCCGCATGAAGTAGCAAGAAAAGATTTCATTGAGCGTGCAAAAACAACTGATATTGCCCTGGGATTTGAAGGTGCACAGGGCTTAAATACAGTTGCAGTTGCCAGAAGAGGCATTGGAGGCTGGACATTGAATGTGACTGCTAAAACAGGACACTCTGCCGGAATTTTCAGTGAAAGTGCAGGCTACGGAGCTATTTATGAAGCTGCAAGGATCATTAATGAGTTTAGAACTCAGCTGAAGGATGAGAAATATCTTACTTTCAATCCCGGTTTGATCAGCGGTGGTTCAGAGATTCGGCTTGATCCTGCCAATGCCAAGATGGAAGCCATTGGTAAAACCAATATTATATCACCTGCAGCTTTCGTAGCCGGAGATCTTCGTTTTATTTCTGAAATTCAAAGAGATAGAGCGAGAGAAAAGATGAAAGACATTGTGTCCCAAAGTCTGAATGGTACTAGTTCGGTCATTAACTTCACTGACGGACTTCCTGCTATGGAACCATCTGAGGGAAATTATAAACTCGTCAAGTTTCTGGATGGTATTTCGGTTGATATGGGAATCGGTACGACTTTGGCCGGAGATCCGGGTGCACGTGGAGCAGGTGATATTTCGGATATCGCAAAATATGTAGATAGTCTGGATGGTATGGGTGCTTCCGGGAGTGGGGCACATAAACCGGGTGAACTGATAAATCTTAAAGAGCTCCCACTCCTGATTCAGCGGGCTGCCTTGATGATCTATCGGCTCAGCCGTCCAAATGCATCACTGAACTAGGGCGTCGAAACGGTGTGTTGTATATTGAAACTATTTTTCCAGCCTTTATAGCTGTGAATTTGGTAATTTTGAATTATGATCCAGATTAAATCATTTGCTTTCAACCCTTATCAGGAAAATACCTATATCCTTCATGATGAAACTCTGGAATGTGTAATTATAGATCCGGGAATGTATACTGGTGAAGAACAGAATGCATTTCTGAAATATATTTCTGAAAATAGCCTGAAACCGGTTTTACTACTGAACACCCATTGCCATATCGACCATGTACTCGGGAATAAATTCATTTATGATACCTATGGTTTATTTCCCCAATTTCACAAGGGAGAGGAAATGGTGTTAAATTCTATTGTTTCCTATGCCCCTCAGATGGGAATTCGTTATGAAGTTTCTCCATTACCCCAAGTCTATCTGCCTGAAAGTGGTTCTGTAAAATTTGGAGAAACAAAGCTTGAGCTGATCTTTTCACCGGGGCATTCACCTGCACATCTCTGTTTCTTTAACAGGGAAGAAAATTTTTTAATTGGTGGGGATGTTTTGTTCTATCGCAGTATTGGGCGTACGGATTTGCCAGGCGGCAATTATGACCAGTTGATCAGCAATATACGTGAAAAACTTTTCAGCCTGCCTGATGAAGTAAGGGTTTACCCGGGGCACGGACCTGCGACAAGCATTGGGTTTGAAAAAAAATTCAATCCTTTTTTAAGCTGATCCCAATATTTAGAAATTGAACACATCCTACTATATCGCCAAAAGGTATTTGTTCTCGAAGAAGTCAGTCAATGCGATTAACTTTATTTCCGGGATTTCAATGCTTGGTGTATTTGTGGGAAGTGCGGCATTGGTCATCATCCTTTCGGTTTTCAATGGTTTCGAAAATATTGTACTCTCCATGTACAATACATTTAGTCCTGAGCTCAGAATAGAGCCTACGCTGGGAAAAACATTCGATCCTGCATATAGCCCTTTTACTACACTTAAAAATGACCCACGGATCCTTAATTATGCAGAAGTTTTAGAAGAAAAGGCATTAGTCAGGTATGGTGAAAGTCAATCGATTGCCCTGATCAAAGGGGTTAGCGAAGGCTTTATGAAAAACAGAACCGGCCTCGATTCAATTATCTCTAATGGAAGTTTTACTCTTAGGAACCGTGGTAAAGACCTTGCTGTAATCGGTTCCGGCATACAAAATTCTTTGTCGGTTAATCTCATTAACGAGTTTCAAACGCTGGATATTTATTCGCCTAAGAAAGGTGCCTCAAATTCAATCAACCCGGTAGATGAATTTAATGTTCGTTCTATTTATCCATCAGGGGTTTTCACGGTTCAGCAGGAGTTCGATAACATGATCATTGTTCCTCTTCAGTTTGCCCGTACATTGCTTGCTGAAGAGAAAATGGTCTCTTTCATTGAGATTAATACAGTGATGGGGACTGATATTGACGAACTTCATGAGGAACTTGAAAATAGCCTAGGTAAGAATTTTATAATTAAGAACCGTAGCCAACAAAATGTATTGCTTTACAAAATCCTGAATTCTGAAAAATGGGCTATTTTTTTGATACTCACCTTTGTTCTGATCATTGCGATATTCAATATCATCGGATCCTTAACCATGTTGGTTATAGACAAGCGTAAAGACATCGCAATCCTAAGTAGCCTTGGAGCCAACAGGCAATTGATTAGGGGAATTTTCTTTATCGAAGGAATGATGATATCCATGCTGGGTTGTATTGTGGGTATGGCAGCCGGATTGGTGTTCATCCTTTTGCAACAAAAATTCGGATTTATTGCAATGTCGGGAGCTAGCTTGATCATTGATCATTATCCGGTAGGGATCAAATTATTCGACTTTGTTCTTGTATTTGGTACGGTATTAACAGTTTCGCTGATAGCTTCGGCTATATCTTCACGTTTAAGTGTGAAGAATTCATTCAATTTAAGAGAAGATTTGTAGATAATTCATTATCAATTAATTATATCTAAATTTCATTGTTGTCCGATTAAAAATTTTTGTTCTTCGACCCCGATTGGCTGTATGTGGGAATTTCAAATACATGCGACCACCACCGGGGTCGAACGAACAACCGTATATTTCTATAAACATTTGACCCCTTTGGGGTCAGTAGAAAAAAATTCTAATCTGGATTTCTATCATCAGGATTGAACTAAATCTTAGATATCCTCGTCTATTTGTCCAATAGAGACAACATGTGATAATATATGAGTCGACCCCGAAGGCGGTCGTATGTTTATAGAAACCATTTAATCTCGTTTCCCGACCCCGTAGGTGGTCGTATGTGGGAATTTCAAATACATGCGACACCC